>Ga0209344_10000150_pt1 | contig 143718 bp, 123 predicted proteins | sample Cruoilmetagenom6_FD_187293 | JGI IMG/M metagenome (GOLD analysis project Ga0209344, IMG submission 187293) | Oil polluted marine microbial communities from Coal Oil Point, Santa Barbara, California, USA - Santa Barbara Oil Seep Sample 6 (SPAdes)... | ecosystem: Environmental > Aquatic >... | reverse complement strand
ACACATCTAACATCTTGCTTGAAAAAGCAACTATGTTCGATGTAAACGGAAAGTTAGTAAACACAGTAGATCTTACAGATATGACAACAGAAAAAACAATTGATATCTCTCAATTGGCTTCTGGTGTGTACATCGTACAGATAGTAGGTGAAGACGCAAGCGTTGTAAAACGATTGATTAAAGAGTAATTCGTAAAGGATTATTTAACCAACCAAAAGAAACCCCCTTCCAGAAATGGAAGGGGGTTTTGATTTTAATATAGTTTAAACTATTACCTACTTTTTATTTTGTTGCTTTTTTATAGTCTTTTCATCTATGTTAAATTTATTATTTTCCCGTTTCGTTTTAGGATTGGGATTGGTAGGAGTATTTTGCTCTGTTTTTCTTTCAAACTTACGTTCCATAACTATTTCTTTTTTTGATTCTATTAAATATACAGTTACTAAATGTAAATTTTACTTAAGTGATTATTAAACTAGGGTTAAACTATCTGATGCTTTTAACAAAACCTGAAATCCCCGAAATTCCCTTTTCAGTAATAATTTTAATAAATGCGCTTCCAATAATAGCACCTTTTGTATGTGTAGTAGCAGCTTGGAAGGTCTCTTGGTTACTAATCCCAAAACCTACAACCTGTGGGTTTTTTAAATTCATGGAAGCTACCCGGTTAAAATAACTGGTTTGTGCTGGTCCGAACCCTTGCTTAGAACCTGTAACAGATGCACTACTTACCATATAAATAAACCCGTTACTAGCTGCATCGAGTTCTCGAATCCTTGCATCCGAAGTTTGGGGTGTTATTAGAAAAATAACGGCTAACCCGTATTTTTCAAAGATTAGTTTGTAGTGCTCTTTATATTCAGCTAACGGAAGGTCAGGGAGAATTAATCCGTCAATTCCAATTTCGTGACATTTTCTGCAAAAATTTTCCACACCATATTGTAACACAGGATTAAAATAGCCCATAATAATAAGTGGTATAGAAACATGCTTCCGAACACCTTCTAATTGTTCGAACAGTTTTTGAGTGGTCATTCCGTTTTTTAAAGCTTGCGTAGAGCTGGCCTGGATGGTAGGTCCATCGGCTAAAGGATCACTAAATGGTAAGCCTATTTCTACCATATCGACACCATTTTTTTCTAATGCTTTTATTATAGGTAGTGTGTCTTCTAAATTAGGATATCCCGCCGTAAAGTAGATGGAGAGCAGCTTTTTGTTTTCTTGTAGTTTTTTATGAATTCTAGTCATGTTTTTTTCTTTTTGCGAGAGGGATTGAGGCTTTGTTGGAGCTCTTTTTACTTGTCACCTTGAGCGCAGTCCAAAGGTTAACAAATAAAAAAGCGACTGCCGAAAGCCCGACGCTCTTTTACTGCCTAACAGCAGTAGGAGAGGGGCTTGCCCACATTATAATTCAAAATAATCTATATAAGTGTTTAAATCCTTATCGCCACGCCCACTTAGATTTACCACCACCACTTCTTCTGGTTTAAAGGTTCTGCTTTCGAAAATGGCGAGGGCGTGACTGGTTTCTATGGCTGGAATAATACCTTCAAGCTTACAAAGTTCGAGACCAGCTTGCATGGCTGCATCGTCTGTTACCGAAATAAACTCACCTCTGCCGCTAGTATATAAATGCGCGTGCATGGGGCCAACACCAGGATAGTCCAGACCTGCCGAAATACTGTACGGTTCGGTTATTTGTCCGTCATTAGTTTGCATTAACAGGGTTTTGCTCCCGTGAATAATCCCAACTTTTCCTAAAGCCGATGTCGCCGCACTAGCACCGCTATCCACTCCTTTTCCAGCAGCTTCTACAGCAATAATACCAACCTTTGGATTGTCTAAATAATGATAATAAGCACCCGCAGCATTACTGCCTCCTCCTACACAGGCGATCACATAATCTGGTGCTTCTCTAGCTTCTTTTTCCTGTAACTGAATCTTAATTTCTTGCGAAATCACACTTTGAAATCGCGCCACCATATCTGGATAGGGGTGGGGTCCAACCACGCTCCCAATAATATAATGAGTATTGGTTGGATTGTTAATCCAGTCTCTAATAGCTTCGTTGGTGGCGTCTTTTAGAGTTTTGCTTCCGCTGGTGGCTGGGACAACGGTTGCTCCAAGCATTTTCATTCGTGCTACGTTTGGGGCTTGGCGTTTAATATCTATGGCGCCCATATACACAATACATTTCAAACCCATTAATGCGCAAACAGTTGCCGTGGCTACGCCATGCTGTCCAGCGCCTGTTTCGGCAATGATACGGTTTTTGCCTAAGCGCTTTGCCATAAGAATTTGCCCAATGGTATTATTTACTTTGTGCGCTCCAGTGTGGCAAAGATCTTCACGTTTTAAGTATATTTTTGTGTTATATTTTGCCGAAAGGCGTTTGGCAAAATAGAGTGGGGTAGGGCGTCCTACGTATTCTTTAAGCAACGAATTAAACTCATTAATGAAGTCTTCTTCCTGCATTACTTTTAAATAGTTTTGGCGCAATTCTTCCACATTGGGATATAGCATTTCGGGGATGTATGCTCCCCCAAAGTCGCCATAATAGCCTTTTTCGTTTACATTGTATTTCATGTTTTTTATTTTCATAAGGATGAAAATCCTATTTAAATTGATCGATAAATATTTTTAAGTCTTCAATATTTTTCAATCCTGGTTCAGATTCAAACTTGCTATTTATATCTATTGCGAGTATGGGAAGATCTGTTTTTAATATTTCTTTTACTGCTGAAATTTCCTCTAAGCCAATTCCACCACTTAAAACAAATGGTTTTTGGGATGGATAGGCTGTTAAAATAGCCCAATTAAACGTGTAGCCGTTACCTCCTTTTTCTTTTCCTTTGGTGTCGAAAAGGAAGGCGTCTACACTATTTTCGTAGGGTTTTATTGTTGAAAAATTAAAGGTGTCTTTTATGCTGAAAACTTTCCACACTTCAACTCCGCTCAGTGCTGGAACTTCGACTTCTCTTTTAAAGGTGTTATCTATTAATTCTGAAAGATTTTTACAATATGCTGGACTTTCATCCCCGTGTAATTGAATTACATCTAACTTAAAACGCACTACTTTTTCAACGACAAAACCTATTTCTGCATTTACAAATACACCTGCTTTTTTTATACCTGCGCAGTTGGAGATTGTCTCGTTTGTATAATTGCGTTTACTACCTTCATAAAATATAAAGCCCAGATAGTCGGGTTGCAGGGCAGCAACCTCAAGGGTGTTGTATTTCATACCGCAGATTTTCAGTTTCATTTTAGTTGATTTATAAATTGTTTGGCAGCTTCCCCGGGGTTTTCCGTTCTCATAAAGGTCTCGCCAATGAGGAATCCTTGGTAGCCATATTGTTTTAATTCTGAAATAGCCTCTACACTACTTATCCCGCTTTCTGAAACTTTTACGAAGTCATTAGGAATCAAGTCTGCCAATTGTTTGCTTATTTCTATGGAAGTTTGAAACGTTTTTAAATTTCGGTTGTTTACGCCCAACATATCCACAGTAAGATGTAATGATTTATTAATTTCTTCTTCGTTATGAACTTCTAACAATACATCTAATTGTAACGATTTTGCTAGTGCCGAAAATTCTTTTAATTCAGATTTAGTTAAACATGCGGCAATGAGTAAAATAGCATCGGCTCCGTAGGCTTTTGCTTCGTAGATTTGATAGAGGTCTACAATAAATTCTTTCCGAAGTAATGGAAACGAAGTCGCTTTTCTAGCCAATACCAGATCGTCTAAAGAACCCCCAAAGAAGTTGGTGTCTGTAAGAACCGACATTCCACTAACACCAGCAGTTTCATATCCTTTTGCTACATCCTGTACCTGAACACTATTGTTAATAGTAGGTTTGCTGGGCGATCGTCTTTTGTGCTCAGCAATAATACCCATTGTTGAAGCTGACACGGCAGAGGCGAGTGAGGTTGTTGCTCTGTCAAACCACGGGGATTGTTCCAAAATTGAAATAGGGAACGCCTCTTTCTTTGCTGAAACTTCCTTTTGTTTGTAGGTTGTTATTTTTTCTAGTATTGTCATAATGCGAAATTGAAATCGAAGTTAAAACCGAATCAAACTAAATTTAAATTGTCGAACTTATTTTTTGTAAAGTCTTTAAGCTTTGGAATGCTTTTCCAGATGCTAAACTATTTTTAGCTCTTTCAAAGCTTTCAGGAATTGTACATTTTTCTACGGTGGCAATGGCAAGTGCTGCATTGGCGCACACTACGTTGTTTTGTGCTTTAGTGCCATTTCCTTGTAAGATATCTGTAAATATTTTTGCCGAAGCTGCAATTGTTTCTCCTCCATAAATTTCAGATGGTAGTATTTGTGGCACACCAAAAGTTTGGGGAGTTATAATGCTTTCAGTAGTGTTTGAAATCATTTTCACGGGACCTGTTAGCGCTACTTCGTCATAACCATCTATAGCGTGTAAGATGGTGTAGTTTTTTGTGCCTTTTTGATAGAGATACCCGTATTTTCTTGCCAATTCCAGATTAAAAACCCCCACTAACTGATTCTTTGGAAACGCAGGGTTTACCATAGGTCCTAGCATATTAAAAAAAGTTTTTACACCTAATTCTCGTCTTATGGGTGCTACGTTTTTCATCGCAGGGTGGAAGAGTGGGGCATGTAAAATACAAATGTTCGCTTCTTCCAGACAACGGATTAAAAAATTAGAATCTTTACTAAATTTAATTCCTAATTGTTCCATTACGTTGCTGCTACCGCTAATAGAAGAAACGCCATAATTTCCGTGTTTAGTGACCTTTACACCGGCTCCGGCTGTAATAAAACTAGCCAAAGTAGAAATATTGAAGGTGTTTTTACCATCGCCACCCGTACCACATAAATCTATGGTGTTATAGTCGCTTACATCTATTTTTAAACACAACTCTAAAAGCGCATCACGGAAGCCTTCTAATTCTTCAACTGTAACGCTACGCATCATATAAACTGTTAAGAAAGCGGCTATTTGGCTGTTGTTGTAGATGCCTTCACTTATATTCACCAAGATATTGCGTGCCTCTTCTTTGGTAAGTTGCTCGTGGTTTATAAGTCTGTTTAGTATTTCTTTCAATAGTAAAAGTTTAGGTGTGTAGGAGTTGAAAAGTTTAGTAGGGGTTAAACATTACATTTCAACCCAATTTTTAATCAGTTGTTTACCTTTTGGTGTGAGCACACTTTCTGGATGAAACTGGACTCCTCTAATGTCTAATTCTCGATGACGTATAGACATTATTTGTCCGTTTTCATCTATAGAAGTTATCTCCAGACTATCGGGAAAATTTTCTTTGGAGACTACCCACGAATGGTAACGGCCAATTTCAATCTGCTTGCCTAAACCTTTAAATAGAGGCTCATTGGTTACTAAAATTTCAGCCTTGGTGGCTACACCGTGAAAAACTTCCTTTAGGTTAATAAGAGAACCGCCAAAAACTTCTCCAATGGCTTGTTGTCCTAAACAAACACCTAAGATTGGTTTTTTACCAGCGTATGTTTTAATGACCTCTTTAAGTAATCCAGCTTCATCTGGGATGCCTGGACCAGGAGATAATAGGATTTTATCGTAGTTGGCAACTTCATCTAGCTGAAATTGGTCATTCCGAATAACCGTTACGGTGCAATCCAATTCCTCTAGATAATGAACGAGATTATACACAAAGCTGTCATAGTTATCTATTACTAGTATTTTCATATTTCTTCGGCTAATTCTAGGGCTTTTGTTAGGGCGCCTAGTTTGTTGTACACTTCCTGTAATTCGTTTTCTGGGTTGCTTTCTGAAACAATTCCTGCGCCTGCCTGGTAATTTAATTTGTGATTTTTACTCACAAACGATCGTATAATAATGGCATGGTTATAATTGCCTTCAAAATCCATAAAACCAATGGCACCACCATAAAATTCCCGGTTGATGTTTTCATATTTCTCTAGTAGCTGCATCGCCTTGTGTTTGGGGGCGCCGCTTAAAGTCCCTGCGGGAAACGTATCGGCAACTATTTGCATGGTACTTGTTCCTTTATGGATTTTTGCCGTCACTTTACTTACTAAATGTATTACATGACTAAAAAACTGAACCTCTCTATAGGTTTCCACTTTTACCCCACTTCCATGACGGCTTAAGTCGTTTCTCGCTAAGTCTACTAACATCACATGTTCGCTGTTTTCTTTGTGGTCTTCGGCCAATTGTTTTGCCAGGAGGGTATCTTGTTCGTCGTTACCTGTTCTTTTAAAGGTGCCTGCGATGGGGTGAATCTCTGCAATTCCTTCTTTTACAACTAACTGTGCTTCGGGAGAGCTCCCAAAAATTTTAAAATTTCCGTAGTCAAAATAAAACAAATAAGGCGATGGGTTTACACTGCGTAATGCTCTGTAAACGTTAAATTCGTCTCCCGTAAAACTTTGTGTAAAACGTTTGCTGGGTACAATTTGAAATACATCGCCTCTGGCACAATGCTCTTTGCATTTTTTTACCAATTCTTTAAAATCTTCATCTTTAAGATTGGTTGTTGGGTTACCATTTCTTTGAAAGGGAAACTCGGCAAAATCTTTTGATTTTAACAGCTGTTCTATTTCTGAAATATTACTTTCAGATTCATAATTATGTGAAAAAATATAGGCTTCGTTGTTAAAGTGATGTATGGCAATGATGTTTTGGTATACCGCGTAATACATATCTGGCATATGTAAGCTGGCTTTTGCATTATCTATTTCAATAGTTTCAAAATATCGCACAGCATCATATCCCGTAAAACCAAAAATACCGTTGTTTATAAATTTATAGGTTTTATCAGATTTAGATTTAAAGGATTGTGAAAAGGTTTCTAATTGTTTTATAACAGAGTCCCCCTCTCGGTCTCTCCCAAAGGGGGAGAGGTTTGTTTTTTTAAATCTTCCGTCGGGAAAAGTTTGTGTAATTACTTCCTTTTCAACTTTAAAAGAAGCTATAGGATTGCAGCAAATGTAGCTGAAACTGTTGTCGTTGGCATGATAATCGCTACTTTCCAAGAGCAGGCTATTGGGGAATTTATCACGTAGCCGAAGGTATATAGAGACGGGCGTAAGCGTATCTGCTAGCAACTTTTTTGAATGTGTTGTTAAAGTATATTTCATAAAATAAAAAAAGGCTTATCGTGAAGATAAGCCTTTATATGATTGTTCCATACTCGGGGTTGCTCACGACGTTTTCCGTAAGTTATTCCACCACCAAGAATGTGTATTTGTGTAATTCATAATTAGATTTCAAATATAGAAATGAATTTTTGAACTACAAGCAACAAATACTTAAAACTTTAATAGTACGTCTAAAGTAAACTTGTCGCTAATAGCATTGTCGCCAAGGTTGTCTGCAAAACTCCCCGATCCGTAACGAATGTCGAATTTTGTTCTGTCAATTTTAAAACTGGCCTGTGCAGCACTTGCTCCCATTTCAAGGTCAAATTTTAAGGGTTCTGTGTGCCCTTTTATAGTGATATTGGCCTCTACTTCATAGGTGTTTCCATCTTTGGTAGCGCTGTTAATTACCAATACCGAAGTTGGGTGATTCTCCACACCAAAAAAGTCGGTACTTTTTAAATGTCCTTCCAGTTTTCCTTTATTTTCGCCTTCCAGGTCGGTTACGTTAATAGTGGTCATATCTACCGTAAACATGCCGCCTACTAGGTTTTCTCCGTCCATTTCCAGGTATCCATCATTTAATTGAATAGTACCGGTATGTGAACCAAGGATTTTCTTGCCTTTCCACTCAATCTGGCTTTCTTTAATGTTTATTTTCTTTTTCATATTCATAGGGTTTGTAAATGCTGAAGCTGTTACAACTACAGCGATTAGTACTAAAGATTTAATTGTTTTCATAATATTTGTTTTAAAGTTTAGGATCTAAGTTTATCTAATAAATTGTTTAATGTTTCTAGTTCTGTTTTAGTAAGGTTGCGAACACTCTTCTTATTGTTCTCTATAACTATAGGGTCTAGTGTACTTAAAAGTTGGAGCCCGTCTTTGGTGATGAAAATTTCAATTTTTCTTCGGTTATTTTCACATACCTGGCGTACTACCCAGCCCTTTTTTAAGAGTTTATCTACAAGACGGGTAGTATTACTGTTTTTATCTATCATTCTTTCTTGCAAGGTAGACAGATTAGCGGCTTTACCGCGTTGTCCTCTAAGTATACGGAGCACATTAAATTGTTGTGAAGAAAGATCGTATTTCTTCAACATTGCCTGAAAAGGTTCTTCTAAAAAACGACTTGTATATGCAATGTTTATAACTGTCTTTGCGGCTAGTTCCATAGCGCCGGTAGCTTTTATAGCATCTTCAATTTTCATACTTGTTGTTACAATATTTGTATGTACAAATGTAATATAAATTTTAGTATAGTTTTCATTTTATCATTTATTTAACAACATTTCATGATTGGCAAACGTTCAATTGTATACTTTTAGCTTATGAAACAACTACTAAGCATTTTACTAACTATTGTATTGGTGTCCTGCAGAAATAATACAAAAGAAGTGGCTGTTGATGCAGACACTGTTGTAGAAACCATTACAGATGCTACTACAGATACTTCAGAAGCCATAGAAAATGCTTCTTATAACGATTTAGAATTAGTAGATTTTGCTGAATTTGAATCGAGATACCTTCAGCAACCAGCATTAGAAACAACCTATGTAATTAATTTTTGGGCAACCTGGTGTAAACCTTGTATAGAAGAACTGCCTTATTTTGAAGAACTAAATAAAAATTATGAGGACAGCAATGTTACGGTAGTTTTAGTGAGTCTGGATTTCCCGAAACACATAGAAAAACAAGTAATCCCTTTTATTAAAAAAAACAATTTACAAAGTAAGGTATTATTGTTAGACGATCCTGATGCGAACACTTGGATCCCTAAAGTAAGTGAAGAATGGACTGGTGCTATTCCTGCAACCATTATCATTAAAGGTGAAAAGCAGCAATTCTATGAAAAATCCTTCACCTACACCGAATTAGAAACAGAATTAAAAACAATTTTATAATCACATACACATGAAAACAAACTTTTTAAAATTAGTAACATTAGTAGCAGTTACCACACTTTTTGTAGCATGCCAAGAAACAAAAGAGAAGGAAATATCCCAAAAAGTTGAAACTACTACCGTTCAGGAAGTAGCCATGGCAGACAAAGGTGAAGTCACTACCGCCAAGGGATACGGAATAGGTGATATCGCCACAGACTTTAAACTGAAAGACATAGATGGAAAGATGGTATCGCTAAGTGATTATAAAGACGCCAAAGGCTTTGTAATTATTTTTACGTGCAACACCTGTCCATTTGCGGTTGCGAGTGAAGATAGAATTATAGCGCTAGACCAAAAGTATAAAGAAAAAGGCTATCCGGTAATAGCCATCAATCCCAACGACCCAGAAGTGCAGCCAGACGACACGTATGAGTTAATGCAGGCAAAAGCAAAGGATAAAGGCTTTACGTTCCCGTATTTATATGATACGTCAAATACAGTATATGCAAGTTATGGAGCCACCAAAACACCTCACGTATATTTATTGAAAAAAGAAGAGAAGGGCAATGTGGTAAAATACATTGGGGCTATAGATGATAACGTACGTAATGGTGATGCTGTAAAAGATCAATTTTTGGCAAATGCTATTGACGAACTTTTGGCAGGAAAGGAAGTTTCTGTAAAAGAAACAAAAGCAATAGGCTGTTCAGTAAAGCAAAAGAAAGCTTAATTAGTAACATTTTGTAACAAAACAATCCGTCACAATACATATAACTGTGGCGGATTTTTTATTTTTGCCTAAATTTAATAGACTATGCAAGACCTCACTCAAGAACAATGGCACAAGCAAATCCTAGAAGATGCTACGGGTATTATTCTAGATGTACGTACCCCGCACGAAGTTGACGAAGGTATTATTCCCAATGCACAACATCTGGATATACAAAATGCCCCTTCATTTATGGCAGGCGCACAAGCCTTAGATAAATCTAAAAATTATTATGTATACTGTCGTTCTGGTGGGCGAAGTGCACAAGCCTGTATGATTCTGGAATCTATGGGGTTTGAAAATACATTTAATTTAGTAGGAGGGTTTAGTGAATGGACTGGTGATAAAACCAACTTATAATGAAACGATTCTTATTAATATTTTTATTAGTTATTTCTATAATTACTTCTTGTTCTCAACCCACAAAAGAAGTACAGGCTGTGAGTCCGCAGGAAGTGTATGAGGCCGTTTATAATAAAAATAACAGTTCTTTACAATTAGTAGACGTAAGAACAGCCGACGAATATGGCGTGTCGCATTTAAAAGACGCTCAAAATATTTGTGTGACTGAAGACGACTTTAAGGAAAAAGTAAAAACATTAGATAAGGAAAAGCCAGTATATGTTTATTGTAAATCTGGCGGAAGAAGCGCAAGGGCTGCAAAAATTCTAGCTGAAATGGGCTTTACACAAATATATGATCTAGCTGGAGGTATTACGGCCTGGGAGGAAGATGGCCTGGAAACGGCCAATTAATTCCTCTTAATTTTCTTAACACATTGATTTAATTGAAGTTAAATTGAAGCCAAAGCATCTTCAATTAACGAAACCTTCACATAGGGGTTTATATCTTAGATGTATCAAAATGATGCACCTATGAAAAATCAAGAGCAGAATGTTCAAGAAGAAATGAGAAAACTTATTACAAGAAGTTGCCAGTTCACGGAAAACTTAACCCATGATTATTATAGCTTTCAGAAATCGCTTTTAAAATTTTACTTCGGGGCGATAGACGTGACCATAGATTTTGATAAAGAAACCATACTGCTATGGAATTCAAAACCGAGAACACCTGCAGATTATAGATTGTATGATATTAATGAAGCTGTAGCAACTAAAGTATCGTATAGCAATCTTGAAGAAACACTTAAGGGTTGTATAGAGAACGGAGAAATGCAAACTCGTTTTTACAAAACCCTATTGTTTCATTATAACAGCGTTTCCGAAACTGTAGAAATGCCAGTGAGTGCATAGCGAACAATACTGAAGTTTTGTAACATTTTAAAAGGATTTGGATTTATTAAACCAACAGATGATGGAAGCTATATATTTGTACTCAATACGAACCTTGTCGAGGAGAATAGAGAAGACGACACTAATACAATACGAAGAAGAAATGGAAGTAAGAGAATCACAGCCGTACGCGTTCGGTGGGGATGTTTACAAATAAGACATTTACAAGACTCGCTTCATTTGAAGCGGGTTTTTTTGTGATTTGTTTTTGGCTCTAGTTTCAGCTATTGTTATCTTTTACAATTCAAAATTAACCATCCCTACGTAACACTTCCAAAGGAGAACTTTTCAATACAGTTTGGATATTACTTAAACCAATCGCTAAAACAAGTAAAGTAATTCCTGGCAAAAACACTACAAATGGTATTAGAGATGGCACAAAGGGTTCTTTAAATACAAACAGCGCCAAGCACAAGCTACTCAGTAAAGCCAATATAATCCCGACCAAACTACCCAACAGACCTAGGAATACATATTCTAACGCAGTTATTTTTAAAATCTGTTTGTTTTTAGCACCCAAGGTACGTAGTAATACACTTTCTTTAATCCGCTGGTACTTGCTTGTTCTTACGGAACCAATAAGTACCATAATTCCCGTAAGAATACTAAAGAAAGCCATAAAATTGATGACCCACGACACTTGATCAAGTATATCTTCTACCAATGTAAATACCTGTCGCAGATCGATAATGGTCACAGTCGGAAAATTAGCGACCAGTTCACGTTGCAATTTGGCGGAGCCTTCTTCGTCTGGCACATGAGTTGAATAAATATGAAACTGTGGCGCCTGCTCCAGCACGCCTTTAGGGAATACAATGGAAAAATTAGGCTGTATTTGTGTCCAATCTACCCTACGGATACTACCAATAGTTGTTTCCATTAGCACACCCTGCACGTTAAAAACAACAGGGTCTCCAATAGTTAGTTTAGCGTCTTCAGCAATATTATCTGAAATGGAAATGAATACTGGTTCGCCTGCTTTTTGTTGTAAAGACCATGTTCCCTCCAACAGTTCTTCAGACGATGTGAGCGAATCACGATATGTGGCTCTAAACTCATGATTTAAAATCCAACCACGCACTTGGCGTGTGGAATCTTTACGAAGTTCATTTACCAAAGTTCCATTTATACTGTGCATTCGCATAGTCACCAAAGGAATATTACTAAGTATGGGAAGTCCTTTGTTGGTAATATTTTCGGCAACCGAATCACGCTGTTTAGGTTGAATATCCAAAATAATAACATTGGCATTTTCAGCAGACTGGCCAATATCTGTCTTTGCTAACAGAATATCTTTAGTAAAATACAAAGTGCTAATTAAGAATGTCCCCAAACCTATGGCAACAACTAATACAACGGTTTGATTGTTTGGTCTAAACAAATTAAGCAGGCTTTGACGTGCCGTAAAACTCCATCGTTTCGGAAAAAAACGTTTTGCCAGCTTTATAAAAAATAAAGCGACACCTGCTAAAACCATAAACGTGATTAGGATTCCACCTACAAACACTAGAGCAACTAGCGCATCTTTAATAAGCCAAAATGAAAAGAGGAACAGAAATACTAAAATTGCCCCAAAGACCATATACCGTATACTCCGGGGTTCCTGAGATGAATTTTCATCAACACGCAATACATCTAAAGGCGATACATACCAAGTCCTTAATAAGGGCAGCAGCGCAAATAAAATAGACATTAATAATCCAAGTAACACTCCTATAAAGACAGGTTGTGGAGTAATGGTTATGTCAAGAGTGATAGGTAAAAATTCTTTAAGCAGATATGGGAACAACTGCTGAATACCTACCCCTAGCAGCGATCCAATAAGACCACCAATAATTCCGATACCAGCAATTTGGATTAAGAAAACGAGAAAACTTTGGAGTCTGGAGGCTCCCATACATTTTAGAATCGCTATAGCGCTTAACTTTTCTTTAATGTAGATATGTACCGAACTGGCAATACCAATACATCCTAAAAGCATGGCAATAAAAGCCGCCAGGTTCAGAAATTTCCCCACATTATCATAACGTCTTCCCAAGCGTCGGGTAGTGCTGGTATGAGTGTCTAAATCGGCATTTTCCAGATCCAGTGCGGGTTCGAGTTTGTCCTGTAGTTGTTTTAGATTAACCGTACCTGGTACCTTATAAAAATATTGATATTCTTTTCGGCTTCCAAACTGCAATAACTCTGTAGCTTCTATAAACCGATAGGGAATGATAACAGGCGGTGCCACCGAACTAGAAATAGCCGAACTTCCAGGAATCGATTTTAATGCTCCTGCAATGGGTATTGTTAGCTCGCCTATTTTTATAGAATCACCCGGCTTAATATTTAACTGAAGCATAAGTGTGGCATCCACCAATGCACCACCTGCTTTTTGATAGGTTTTTGCTACTGCAGAAGGTTGGGTTTCTAGGGTTCCATAAAAAGGAAAGTCACCTTCCAGACCACGTACCTTTACCAATTTAGTGCCGCCATTCTTCGGAAAAGCTACCATAGATACAAAATTGACTTCGTGTGCATTAGGTTTTAAAGAGTCGATAATTGCTTGTGCCCGTTCTGTTGGTATTTGCTTGGAATCGATAATGAAATCGGCACCCATCAAGGTTTTTGATTGGCGCTGTATAGTGTCCTTCAAATTGGTGCCGAACAATTGTATAGAAACGACTGCTGCAATGCCCAAGATTATTGAAGCCATAAAGAGTAGCAGGCGTACTTTGCTGGCTTTGGCATCTCGCCATGCCATTTTAAAAAGCCAAGAGGTTTGTATGTTTTTGTTAGATTTAAAATTTTTCACGATACAACAGTAGATTGATTGGTTACAATTTTTCCACCTTTTAGCGTCAATATTTGCTGTGTACGGTTGGCCAAATCTAGATCGTGGGTTATTATTACTAATGTGGTACCGTTTTCTTTGTTTAAATTTAATAATAACTGGATCACCTTTTCACCAGTTTCGGCATCGAGATTTCCTGTAGGCTCGTCGGCAAATAGGATGGAAGGTGTATTCGCAAAAGCTCTTGCTATTGCTACACGTTGCTGTTCGCCACCAGATAATTGTGACGGATAGTGATGAACTCTGTCTGCCAAACCTACCTTTTCCAATAAGCTCCTACTTTTTTGTATTGCGTCTTTAGCACCTTTTAGTTCTAAAGGTACGCTCACATTTTCGAGCGCTGTAAGAGTTGGTAATAGTTGGAAATTCTGAAATATAAATCCTACTTCCTTGTTTCGTAATTGGGCGCGTTGGTCTTCATTTAGAGTATTTAAGTCCAAGCCACATAATGCAACTGAACCCGAATTTGGTGCATCTAGACCGGCACATAACCCTAATAAAGTTGTCTTGCCACTTCCTGAAGGCCCTACAATGGAAAAAGTCTGGCCCTCCTCAACATCGAACGTAATGTTGTGCAAAACTGTTAATTGCTTGTTACCGCTGGAATATGTCTTTTCCAAACCAACAACCTTTAATATCTTTGACATAATTTCAATTTAAATAACAATAGATGTTCAAGGTATATAATAAACAATTTCATTTTAATTTACCAACGTCTTTTGGGCCAAAACTCATAAAGTTTAGTTATTTTTTTCTACCCCTATTTCTTTTCTCATGTGGCGATGCAAAAACAGAAAAAGTGATTGAAGATCAAAAATCTTCAGAACAGACGAAAGCTCCTTCAGCCACAAACACAACAACAAAAAACATTTTATGTTTTGGCGATAGTATCACTGCAGGCTATGGATTGGATGATAGTGAGGATGCGTATCCAGCCGTATTGCAACGTAAGATTGATTCATTACACTTAGCATATACTGTAATTAATTCTGGGGTAAGTGGCGAAACAACAGCGGGAGGTAGAAGCCGTATTGATTGGGTAATAAAACAGCAAATAGATATTTTTTTATTAGAACTTGGTGCCAATGATGGTCTACGTGGTGTGCCTTTGTCTGAAACACGGGCTAATTTGCAGGCAATAATTGATGTAGTGAGAGAAAAAAGCCCCGAAACCACAATTATTCTGGCAGGTATGGAATTGCCTCCAAATATGGGGCAGGAATATACAAAGGAATTCAGACAGCTTTATGTAGCCTTAGCCGAAAAAAATAACATCGCATTTATACCTTTTATTCTGAAAGATGTTGGTGGAGTTCCCTCATTGAATCAAGCCGATGGTATCCACCCAACTATTGAAGGACATAAAATAGTGGCAAATACTGTGTGGAAAACTTTAAAACCGTTACTTAAAAAATGAAGTTACACATATTGCCTGTACTATTCTCTCGAAATTGTATAGGCTAATCAACTGTTTTAAATGAAGAAGGTGAGTGAAGTAAGGAGAATAATAAAAAAGCCTTGGCCAACCAAAGAGGCTATGGAGCAAGTTTATAAAATGAAACTTTGGGGTGATAACCAATCTGATTTTTATTCGGGCATAGGATCCCATAATCCTGAACTGGTACTTCCGTATATAACTGTTGTAACAACATTACTAGCTTCATTCGAAAAGCCACTCACGGTATGCGATTTAGGTTGCGGAGACTTTAATGTTGGTAAAGAATTGGTAAAGTATACTACAAAGTATGTTGCGGTCGATATTGTGAAGGAACTTATAACACATAATAAGAAAAAATTTAAAGAAGATAATTTAGAATTTCATTGTTTAGATCTTGCAAAAGATGATTTACCTCTTGGGGATTGTGCGATATTAAGACAAGTGCTACAACATCTATCGAATGCTGAAGTACAACGTATATTAAATAAGTTAATCAATTATAAATACGTCATTATAACAGAACACCTGCCTGAAGGAGATTTTGTGCCCAATAAAGATATTATTTCAGGACAGGGAATTAGAGTAAAAAAACAAAGTGGTTTAAACGTGTTAGCCTTACCATTTAATTTTAAGGTAAAAGAAGAAAAACATTTAGTGTCAGTTCGTTTAAATGAAGGTGCTGGGGTTATCGTAACGACTCTTTATAAGGTGTTTTAAGTAGAGCTGGAGAGGACCGAGCGTTTAGAAAATGTTCGGTGGATATTTTTAGCGATGGGGCCAGCCTGTCGTGTGGGCGTTCGAATCCCACAGAGGTGAAATGAAAAAAGCCACCCGAAGGTGGCTGTAAGAGTGGAGCCGGAGGGACCAGAACTTAGGAGCTAAATGTACTGTAAATAGAGGGGTTCAAGACAGCTATTTTTAGTGCGCACCGAATAGGTGACTTTTTAACATTTGGGACCAGCATTTAATAATTTTAGATAGAATAGCTAAAGATTTGACAGATTCTTTAAACAAATTAAAAATTTAATTTCATATTTTGATTAAATCTGATTGACATTTTTTGACATAAAAATTACCACTTTTTCCTCCGTCCATTCTTATACCTCCAGCATTATATGCATCTAATGATATTGAATAATAAAAGCCTTTTACTGGCAAATCTTTAAAGCAACCAAACTTTTTTGGGTCAACACTTATATTTCTAAAGTCTGATGGAAGTGTACCCAAACCTTCAATTCTGATATAAAGGGTATTTTTTGTAGTATTTTGGAAACACATATCACCTAGTTTTTTTAAGGCACAATCTGGATTGCTGCTCTTCCCTTTTTCACTTTCTCTTTGCTTGTTTTTCCAACCTTGAAGTCCCATATACTCAGCCATATCGTAAGTTATTGGTAGTTTCTTTGAACCTGTGGCAAGAATTTCTCCAGTTTCAGTATCAGTTACTTTTACTTTTAAATTAATCACACTATTAAATACATAGGTCTTACCAGTTATATAGGCATTTGCTGCGATTAGCATTCCAAACTGTTTTTCAGTACTGGGGTCGATTAAGCCTTCGGTTCTTAGGTTGTGCTCTCGATAATATTCTTCAAACGTGGATCTGTCCATTAAGGAAAATGTATTGGCTGTATTAGGCATTTTGTCCCAAAACTCATCCGTAATATATTCAGCTAGAACATCTTCATTTTCTTTTTTATATTTAAATGGATATATAGCAATAGTGAGTTTTTTATCATTGCTATTTAATTGTTGCGATACAGCTTGGATAACTTTTTCCACCTCGTCATCAAATACTTGAGAAATGCAGAATTGTGTAATAAATAATACTACTATACTTAGTTTAAATTTATTCATAATTAATTTTTTTTATGGTGTTAGCTATAGCTTCTTCCCTTGAATATCCTGTTCCAGTTCTTTCGATAAATTTGTCTTTTATTTTAATCCATTGACTTTCTGCCTTACTATAAAAATCAAGTTTCAATTTTATAGTGCAATTAATTCTATCCTCGCTCATTTTACTTTTTATGAAAGTATATTCTGTAATACCCAGGCACAGCGTGTCTATGTTTGTTAGAATTTTGTTGTTCTTAAGATTCATTTTTGAGTTAAAACTTTCAATAAAATCTTGATCATATATTTTTTTATCTTTTAAGTAAATATTGGAGGGATTCCCTTTAAAATAAACTTCGAGAATCTTCGAAGAAAGTCTCTCGTCAAAACCTTCGGTGTTAAAAATTGCAATCCCAAGATTAGTATTTGTAATATTTACTTGATTCGAATTATCAGAATCGCTTGTAGATTCTATAAAAGAATCTTTATTCATTTTATGTATTGGCACATGGTTTTGGATGATACCAGGGGTGATTTTTCTTAAAGTTTCTCCATTTACAGGGTGTAACCCTGGACTTGTAAAATATTCAAAGCGCGCATTTTTACCTTTGAAATACCAAATAAGTGGCTTGCCAGTTTCTTCGGAAAAGAAAGGAGTAGCTGCATCTACTTCTACCTTCCTCATTGCCTCCATCCTTTCGGGGACTAAACGTTCTACCTTTGTTCCATATATAGGGTGCATTGATAAATCACATTCAACTTCTTCGTAGTGATCTTTAGCCCAAGCCATACAACCTATTAATGGGTCATTTCCTTTATTAACTTTAGTTTTGATTAGATGATCATACAAGAAAACTAGTGTAATTGTTGAAAGACAAATAATAACTATCCATATCCATTTTCGTTTTTTTTGATTATCATTCTCATTAAGATCATCGTTATTTGGATTTGGACTCGTGTCAAAATTATCTTCAGGTATAATTATAATTGTTGGTTCTTCAATTTCACTATCATCTCTTTTAGTCTTTTCCTTATAATCCTTATAATCATCATAACCTAAGAATTTACAAAAATTGCTTACTGATGCTCCATTTGGAGACCAAGTCGTTTCTTCATCGTCAATATATTTTTTATGAGCTCTTTCTAATGTTTTGTAGCTAAGTTTTGAATGCTCTTCAATAAAGTTGGTAAGTGCATTAACGCTATGTGATGGACTGTCATTTTTCGCCTTTTCAAAAACGTCTTCAATAATATTTTTGATTATTTGGTGATTCATACTCTAAAGTTACAAAATTCGATAAGACTTTTTTATGACAGACACTTCTTCAACACCACTATTTTAAGGGTGTCCAAAAGGTGTCTAATACAAGTATGATTACTGTCCACAATAAAAATACAATCTCTTCACATCTTTGCCTCAGTGATTGGTTCTAGTTATGCCTTGCTAAACATAACACTTGTACAAGACCAATCATTATGGAAACCCATAATGCGATTTGTTGATAGTCGATAGGAAGTTACTAAAGACGATCGCATAGGGTTTCACTTCCTAAAAAGGGAACAAACTTCCCATTTACAATTGGCATACTGCCAAACCTATTCTGAGCTTTTAAAGACTCGGTCAGGAAACTAATGTTTAATTCTAAATTTTTTAAAAATGAAAACTGTATTTTATATAATGGTTGTGTTATTTATGGGGGTTAATTTTACCTCCTGTACTCCTGAGAGTATTACTAATGATGTTGTAACACCGCAAGCCTGTTGTGATGGAGAATCGCCCATTCCACCACCCCCACCCCCACCACCGCCTGGTGGAGGAACAGGTGACTAAAAAGCATCATAATAAATAATTAGTACATTAGAGGAATGAAAGCAAACAACACTTCATTCCTCTTTTTCTTTTTCTTTGCAATAATTTTTTCCACATTAAACGCACAAAAGACCATTGCTGATAGTTCAAGTTATTATATTGAATTGATTAAAAACCCTAAGCATAGTGATCAACTGATTGCTTCGTACATTTATTTTCAAAACGAAAAAGATAAATCAATAGAAACAGATAATATTCCTAATACCATAAGCAGTTTATATCAAATGGCTGATGCTCAGAACAAATTAGGAGACTTATATGGAAGTGAAACGACAGCAATAGAAGCTTTAGAACTATTGGATAGTGTTACTCCAAATAATTGGACTGAGGAAATGAAAGTAACATTGCTTAATCATTTAGGAATAACTAGTAGGAATCTATACCGATATGAGCGCGCATTAAAATACTATGAGGAAGTTTTAAAAATTGTAAAACTCCCTATAAATAAGGCAAAAGTGTATGGGAACAAAGGAAAAGCTTATGCTGAATGGGGAAAGCCAGAACTGGCAATTATAGAATATGAAAAAGCACTTAAAATAGCTTTAACCACAAATGAAGAAATAACCATTGCAAGATTGCTTGATAATATAGGGGAAATAAAATCCAAGCTTTATCTCTCAGGTGCAATAAAAAACTTGGAAGAAAGCCTTTTAATAAGAAAAAAAAATGAGTATGATCAAGGAATTATATCTAGTTATCTAAGCTTATCGAATCATTACTTTAGAATAGGTGATTTTGAATTAGCTTCATTTAATATGAAAGAAGCCTTGGAAATTGCAGATAAGAGCAAGAATGTCAAATATATTGAAGCAACTCTATCTAATATGATAGATCAAGGAGATTATTCAAGAGTTTCTGAATATAAGAATATAATAGACAGTCTAACAATTGTTGATATTAAGAATGACACAAAATATTCTGAGGCTAAATATAACTATACTAAGCAGGAAAAAATTGCTAATGAAGCTAAACTTAAATTAAAAGATAGTGAGCTAATGCGTACCAAGCAAAGATCTAAGATAACAGTTTCGATTGTTATAGCAATACTCATAGTATTATTGTCATTGTTTATGTTCTTTGCTCTTAAATCTAAACACACAAAAGAGAAACAAAAAAAGGTGCTAGAAACCGAATCTCGTATTTCAAAAAAAATACATGACGAATTAGCTAACGACGTATACAGTACCATGGTTCAATTAGAAAATGAATCTGCAACTATACCTGAAATCATAAAAGAATTAGAAGATATTTATCAAAATGCTCGAGATATCTCCCAGGAGAAATCGGTGTACAAAACAAATGATGCATTTGTCTCTGATTTAAAGAGAATGTTAGGCTCATTTAAAAATGACCAAACTAACGTTATTGTTAAGGGTCTTTCGGCTGCTATGTGGATTGATATTTCAGAAGTAAAGAAAGTAACAGCTCTTAGAGTTTTAAAAGAATTACTAGTAAACATGAAAAAGCATAGTAAAGCGAGTATTGTTTCTATCGTTTTTAATAGAGATCAAAACAATTTAAGTATGACATACATTGATGATGGGATAGGGGTTTATAAAAAAGAATTAATTAATGGGACTGGACTTATAAATGCGGAAAACCGTATTAAAGCTGTAAGAGGAAGATTTATATTTGAGGAAATTAACAGGAAAGGGTTGAAAATAGATATTACTATTCCTTTATAGTTTTCTTTATTATGTTTAAAAAAGTATTAGTTGCAGAAGATTTAGGTAGCATTAATCAAGGTGTGGCTCATATCTTAAGAGATAAGATTTTAATAGCAAATGTCCAACAGGCATTGTACTGTGATGATGCCTTGATGCGAATATTAAAATCTAAAAATGAAAATAAACCTTTTGAATTAGTTGTTACAGATTTATCTTTTACAAAAGATCACAGAATACAAAACATCTCCACAGGTCAAGAATTAATCTTAAAAATACGTGAAGTCATACCCGCCATAAAGGTACTGGTATATTCTATTGAAAATAGGCCTGCTAAAATAAAACCACTTTTTACAGACTATGCTATAAATGGCTATATATGCAAAGGTCGTAATGGCCTAAAAGAACTAAAAAATGCCGTAGCTCAAATTTATGAGGGTGTGAATTATGTATCCCAAGAATTAGAAAGAACCCTAAAATCTTCTACTGTTTTTGAATTTGAAGATTTTGATATATTATTATTACAACGCCTATCTGAGGGGTATTTACAGGAGCAAATCTCTATTCAGTTTAAAAAAGCGGACGTGTCTCCCAATAGTATAAGTACTATTGAAAAACGCCTTAATAAATTAAAAATAGAGTTTAGGGCAAAAAACACAACACAACTCATTGCTATTGTAAAAGACTTAGGACTCATATAACATATATTTTCATTTTTTTTTGAAGCCTTACGGGATGCCGTAAGGCTTTGCTGTTTTATGTGCATAATTTTGAATTATAAAACCAATGAAATTATTTTATAATGGCAAAACAAAGAAAAACTAGCAAGTCTGCTGCAGCTGCAGCCTCAAGAGTGCTAAAGGATGGTAGAACAGGAAAGGATAGCAAAAAGGCGGCGGGAAGTGCATTGTCACAAAGAGCACCTGCAAAACGAAAAAAAAAATAGAGCTATGCCAAGATATTATGTAAATAACAACGCACAGTCAAACGGTGACCACGAAGTGCATAAAGAAGGATGTTTTTACCTACAATTTGTGCAGAGCAAAAACGATTTAGGATATCACAATATCTGCCATACGGCTGTTGCGGAAGCAAAGAAAGCGTATGCCACTGCAGATGGTTGCAAGACGTGTTCTGAAGAGTGTCATAATAGATAGGAAAAGTAAAAGTAATTAACACAACTAAACACAAATGATAGAACTATACAATCAGTTAAAATTATTGGCAGACAAAGTAGTAAAGTTAAAAGATCAGATAGAAACAGAAGAATCTACAAAGCATGCCTTTACACTGCCATTTATTAATATCTTGGGTTATGACGCTTTTAACCCTACAGAAGTCGTTCCAGAGTTTACAGCAGATTTAGGTCTTAAAAAAGGAGAAAAAGTCGACTATGCCATTTTTCAGAATGGCGTACCCATTTTGATTGTAGAATGCAAAAACTGGAAACAAGACCTTAATGTCCATAACTCGCAGCTGTTTAGATACTTTCATGTCACCAAAACCCGGTTTGCATTATTAACTAATGGAATCACATACAGATTCTACACCGATTTAGAAGAAACTAATAAAATGGACGAGCGACCATTTTTAGAATTTGATATTACAACACTTAAAGAGAGCACTGCAAAAGAAATTGAAAAGTTTCACAAATCTAAATTTGATATTTTAAAAATTGTAGATAATGCGAGTAACTTAAAATATACACGAGAAATTAAAAGCCTTATAGATAAGGAGATGCAAAATCCATCGCAAGATTTTGTGCGCCTCTTTGCAAACAAGGCTTATAATGGTAGATTGACGGCAAATGTAATAGAAGAGTTTACTGAAATTGTAAATAAGGCATTCACACAAATCATAAGCGAGAAAGTTAACGACAGGCTTAACGCGGCTTTAAACAAAGAGGAAGAGCAACAAAAAGAAGAAGAAGTAGACTATAATGCAAATAGTAAGATTGTAACTACACAAGAAGAGTTAGAAGCTTTCGAGATTGTCGTTGCCATACTGCGGAGAAATATACCGAGACGGCGTGTGGTACATCGAGACACGCAATCTTATTTTGGTGTTTTGCTAGATGACAATAATAGAAAACCTATTTGCAGGCTTCATTTAAACGGCGGAAATAAATACATAAGTCTATTTGATAAACACAAAAAGGAGAAAAAAGAGCTTATTGAAAGCATAGATGACATTTATGCTTTTGAACAGCAACTCCTAGATACAGTGACTTTTTATGATGAGGAGTAAGTGAAATATAAACGTATTAAAATAAAAATGAATAAATATGAGTACTACTTTATACACTTTAAAAGAAGATAAAGACACCAGAGAACTGCATTTATTTAGAGCTAAACCAACTGTTAAAAATAAGTGCAAGCCAAATATTGATTCAATTTGTACTGTAATGAATAAGAATCAGAGTGTAAGAAATGTTTTCGCATGTTTATCAGAGGATGACGCTCGTTTAAAATGTGCTGAGATAGGAAGAGAAGTCTGTGGCAATTGCGTAAGACATTTATATAAAACATAAGAGATATTCTATTTGACATCTATGTCCAAAGAAAACAAAAATGGCAAACTTAAAGGCTGCGCAAAGTTTTGTGGCATTGCCGTACTTGTTATTTTTGGTGTATTTCTTTTATTCATAATCATTGCATTATTCATTCCAGAAACCAAGAATGATTTATTTAAGAAAGCAAATACAGAGCTTTCAGTAAATAATATTGAACAAGCAGATTCTATTGTCGATATTTTAATTGAAAAAGATCCGCTTAACAATAACTATTATTTTCTGAAAAGTAAAATAGCATACGCCCAGAAGGACACTTTAAAAGTAAAAAGACAGATAGCTAATGCAATTTCAGTATTAAAAACTGATTCTGAAAAGTATGAATTTTTAAATACTGTAGCAACTTGGAATCTAACTAAAAACGACACCCTTGCTTCAATTAATAATGTATTAGCATCTCTAGCATTTGTACAGAAAGATAGCATACAAGGTTATGAAAGCTCGTTATTTAATATTTCAGATAAACTTATTGACCTTAAATGTGATACTTCGGCAGTACGATTAATTCAAGAATATGAGAGCCTTATTTCTCTCAAAAGTGTAGATACTTTATACTATAAAAGAGCTAATCATCTTATTAGTGACTACTATTTCAGACTGAACGTCCCGGAAAACGCGATTGCTACATTATCAAAAACTGTAGCGCAAGTCAAAACGGACACCGTAGCATTTAAAAATTTAGCGCAATTCTATCAGAAGGAAAATCAAAATACAAAGGCCATTTCTTATTATAAAAAAGTAGTAGAACTTGACACAACAAATATTTTGGCTTATAATCAAATAGCCTCGCTGTATATTGAAAATAAGAGAAAGAAGAGTGCTATAAAATATTATCGTATTGCTGCAAATAAAGGGAGTCGAGAAGCTTGCGAGAATTTAAGAGAACTCACTGCCAGAACTAGATATTCTACACGTTCAATTTGTTGCGACGGTACTACATCATCTAGTACTGGGAGAGGAACGTGCTCACACCACGGCGGTGTTTGCGGGTATGAGAAAGTGCCATATAAAGAATATACCATTCGTTGTAATTAATATCTGAAATCTCATATATTTTGGAGATTTACAAAATAGACCCATCCTATGTCAAAAAATAATATACTATTGCTATCTTTTGTCCTAGGGTGTTTTTGTCTATTTCAAATTTCTATTTCTTCAAAAATACCTCAAGAAACTAATAAGTCGATTATACTTGAAAATGGGGCGTATTCCTCTCTTGTTACTTCTAATGTCACAGACACAGATGTCTATATATGCAAAGGTCCAAGTAGTAAACGTTATCACTACAAAAAAACGTGCCGTGGCCTAAATGCATGTTCTACAAAAATCTATGAAGTATCTCTTTCCAGTGCAAAAGAATTAAAGAGGACGTTATGTGGGTGGGAAGATTAATGCAGAAATTTTTACTAAATCAAAAATATTTAGCATAATGTATTGTTTTACGGAAACCCGTAATAAACTGAATTTCAATCTGGTTAGGTTTGCTTGTAACTAAAACTAATCAATATGGAATATAAAGTACTCCCGTTTGTAGCTTCAATTAATAATAAAGGAAATTCTGGTCACTCTGCTAAGCAGCTGGAAGATCTTATAAAAGCTCAATCTCTTGATAGCTGGGAATATGTGAGGTTGGAGAGCGTATCAACATTTGTTCAAGGCGATAGTGGTTGTTTCGGTTTTGGTGGTAAACCCGGTTATGCTACGGCACACCAAATGATTGTTTTTCAAAAGCGATAGAAATGAAGCAACTATTGTTACTTTTCATAAAGGTTTATTGGTTTGTTATTCCTCCTTCAAAAAGAAAGCATTGTCTGTTTAAAAAAAGTTGTTCAACACATGTTTATCAACATACCAAAGAGCAAGGTTTAGTGCAAGGGGCGAAAGCTTTTTGGTTTAGGTTTAAAAACTGCAGACCAGGATATCATTTGATTCCTGTTAGAAATGAAACGATTATGGTGTCTGGAAATAAAACTGTCTTTTCGGAAAACGAAATCAATCCAAGAATCTTATTAAAAAATATGTAATGCAAATACTTCATTCACACTTGCGCTATAGATGGTGCATTATTATTGGAGTTTTCTCTCTCCTTTGTTATGCATCTTGTACCGATACCGAGAAGAATATCTACAAATTCTCAACATCGAAAACGACGTTGATTGATACTTCAGATGTAAAGGAGATTAAGCTGTACTTAGAAACTTCTGCTAGTATGAAGGGTTATGTAAACTCTAATGTAGCAGGAACCTACCCTCTTAAGGATTTATTGCCGTTTATGGTTACAGATCTAGATAACCATTTTGGTGTTGAGACCAATCTTATCACAATATCAGATAAACAAAAGCAATTTCCATATTCAAAAGACAGATTTTTTGAGCAACTTCGAAGCGGAGGGATATTTACAGGGAAATCTTCAAAATTACAAAATATCTTTTCAAGTGTTATTTCTGAAACCAAGTCTGGAGAGGTAAGTATATTAATTACCGATTGTATACCAGACTTGGGAAAGATAAATACCAAAACGGAAGGGTCTAAAATAACAAGTCATATTTATACAGCGATTGCGTCAAATAAATCTCTTGGGGTAGCCGTTTTTCAATATAAAAGCGATTTTAATGGTACTAATTATTTTAATAGAAAAAACAACGATGGTGTTACCCAAAGTAAAAGACCTTTTTACAATGAAACACTAAATAACAGACCTTTTTACGTATGGATTTTGGGTGACCAAGCCTTGGTTGCCAAGGTTCTTTTTACAAATCTTATCAAGGGTTATGATGCGGCTCACGCCTATAATATTTTATTTCAAAATATAGAATCTGGGCTTTTGAAGAATCCTAAATCAGGGAAGATCTCCATAAATATAGAAAAGCAAACCCTGCTTATTAAGGAAATAGATGGGAAGCGACCTGCTCTATTTACAGTTGGTTTAAATGGGAGTCTTTTTGCTGAAATTCAGCAAAAACAACTGTTAGATACGGCAAACTACAAGATAGCGCCAGCATATATTCAAGAGAGTATGCAATTTACGATAAAAGAAAAAGAAGAGTTGCTTATGGAGCAAATAAAGGATAAATCTGAAATTCAAAACGCTAGCTATACTCATTTTGTGCAAGCTACACTGAACGATTTTGATCTAGAAACCATACAATTTAGTATTAGCATTTTTAATAAAGAACCTCAATGGATTCAAGATGCCAGTCTAGCCGATGATGTAGGTATAGCCAGTAATTTATTAGAGGGTAAAACATTTGGTTTCAGTTTTATAACCGAAGCTTTTAACAAGGCATATCCAGCAACGGAGCCTCAAATTCAATTTACATTAACAAAGCAAGAATAATACTATGGAAAACTTTTATTTTTTATTTGAAGACCTAGAAAATTGGGATATTTGGGAAGAGGTTGGTTACTCTGCTGGATTTATCATTCTAATTACCACTTCACTATTGATAAACTTGATATACTACATTTTTCTGGGGAGAAAAAGTATGCGGTATTCAACAATGGGGAAGTGGTTTTTATTTGGTGTTATTAATTTCATGCTCGTTTTTCTCATTACAATAGCTGTAGAAGGGGTTACAATATTTAACCTTTCCTTTGGTGATTTTTTCCCGAAGCTTTGGATTTTTACTATCATAAATGCTATTTATGGTTTTGTGTTATATGCACTCCTTTCTATAGTGTTTAAACGTTTTTCTATCTATTCAAAATTCATTCCTGTAAAATTTTAAGCTATGTCAAAACCAAAACTATATTTATTTGCTATTGGCGGTACTGGTTCTAGAGTATTACGCTCACTCACAATGCTACTTGCTACGGGTGTTAAAACAAACACAGAGAAAATCATCCCAATGATTATTGACACCGATATTAATAACGGGGATGTAGAAAAGTGTAGGAATATTATTAAGAATTATAATGAGATTCACGATACGATCTATAATGGTGTGCGTGAAGATGAAGGGCAAGGCGAGTTTTTTAGAACGAAAATAATGCCTCCCAGAGAGCTTAACATAAGCGGTACTGACTATGGAACACTGCGCGATATGGTGAGCTATAATTCACTTGATGGCAAGGGCTTTGGAAAAACAAAATCACTTTTTGACTTACTCTATAGTGATGCCAATAAGGATATGCCCTTGGAAAAGGGATTTTTGGGTAATCCTAATGTTGGAAGTGTCGTACTTAAAAATGTGGTAGAGTCTCAAGTCTTTAAAGAATTTACTCAGGATTTTAGTCAGAACGATAGAATATTTATTGTCAGTTCAATTTTTGGTGGTACAGGCGCAGCTGGATTTCCGCTACTCCTTAATGTGTTTAGAGATGAAATGAGCAAATTGAATAATGGTAATTTCTTGAATAATGCCATTATTGGTGGTGTTTCTGTATTACCTTATTTTCAAGTAGATGTAGACAAATTTAATTCTGGCGAAAGTGCTATAAACTCCAGTACGTTTATTACTAAAACGAAAGCGGCTTTAGCCTACTACAATCGTAATTTAAAGCAATTGGTTAATGCAATGTATTATGTAGGGGATACGCGCCAGAGCAGTTATGAAAATAATGATGGTGGTGTTGAACAGAAAAACCCTTCTAATTTTATTGAACTTACGGCTGCTTCAGCAGTATTAGATTTTCTAGATTATGAAAAAAACGCAGCTACCAAAGATGATTTACAAAACGTCTCTAAATTTTTTGAATTTGGGATAGACTTAGACACTGGAGTGGTAGATTTAAATCATGTAAAACGAGACAGCTTAAAAGAGCAACTATTACATTTTCATTATTACAACGTGTATGTTTCAAACTTTATGAAAGACGCACTAAAGAATGAAAAATTAGCGTGGCGTAATGAGTTAAAGCTTTCAAGCAATTATCACACTCAGAATTTTTACAAGGCGTTAAAGAAGTTTACATCGGTACATTATTACAGATGGTTGATAGAACTGAGTATGGACCAGCACGACAGAAAGTTTTTACCTTTTGATGTTTCCATAATGATTAATAAAGAGGAAATAGCTAAGGATGTTTCGGGAGTACTTCCGGTAAATACGGTTGTGGGAGCTAAAAAGTTATTTACACTAGTAACTGGTGTCCCAGCAAGTGATACAAGTAATTTCTTTAAAAAGGATTCTATAAAATACGATGAGGAATTGTCTAAAATTGCTCAAGAGGTAGTGGCTTTACAATACGGAAGTACAGAGCGAACATTACATACATTATTAAACAAAGGAATACAAAATATCATCGAAGAGCGCTATGTGCTGTAATATCTCTAGACTATAATATAACGACTATGCCATATAAATTAAGTTTAATACGCGAACAACAAGCAGATTTTGGTTGGAACCAATATGACGGTAATCCATATAATACAAATACTATTAATGAGATTACAGACAATATTGGTAATATGGAAGTGCCGGTAACTTCTATTCCTTCTCCTTTTGCACAGATGCACCTTTTTGAGACTTCTTTTGAGTTTATAAATAAGACTTTTAAAGATTCTGGTAATGCTAAAGAAACCTTAGAAGGCACTACAACCTACCATAAAAATGTCTCCCGTTGTTTAGATGTTTTTGAAATGCTATTCCGGTTTGAAACACTCAAGTTGAAAGATAGAGTTTCAGTAAAAAAATGGGACGTAAGTGAGCTTAAGGAGGTGGTGAAAGATCATAATTCTGGAATAAAAACCTTTGCTGAAACGTTACAAATATTTATAAGCAATTATAATAATGATCGTCGTTTTTTAAATCAAGGAATTTCCACGGCATTCAACAGCTTTACACTTATTTACCTTGATAATGTAATTATTGCTGGCACATCCCCTTATACTGGGTTCTTCACCGTAGGAGGTGCCTTGCCTCAAACCGTTACAAATGAAGATAACCGCACGTTTTTTTCAAACAACTTACCCTTATTTAAAAGAAAAGCAGATTTTCAAAAATATATAAATGTTCTCTTTTCTAAAGAACCAAATATGGTAGAATCTTTCAAAGAAGTCTTTACCTACATACAATGTAGCAATAGGGTTTCAGAAATTGAGGGATTAAATGTTTTTGTGAGTAGCCTCTCTAATACAGACATGCATCAAATATCACAACTCTATACCATTTTAGAAATAAACAACCAGGAAATTACTTTTTTAAGAGGTAAGGTTCCTGTTCTATGTGAGAAATATGATAAAGCAGATGATGAGGTTATAGCGAAAAATAGTCATTATGTAATAGTAACGTCTAAGCAATTAGAGCGTCCACCACTAGCATTAACTCAAACAGGTGTAAAGTCAAGATGGAACTATCTTGATGGCAATTCTTTTCCTAAAGAAGGAAAAACAACTTCGTCAGTGTCCATTGCCAAACGTAAGCTGCCACAATCTGTAATCGAATACCCTTGGATAAATAGGAATGATTTCCTTTCCAAGCATCTTATAGAATTAGAATATGACGTAAACACTGCAAAGTTTTGGTTGCCAAGTGGTGAGGTGCAAAATATTATTTTACCTGTGACAGAAAAATACTTCAATTACTTTACGGTTGAAGATTTAAAAAAACAGATTTCAATTGAAAAATTGAACCTAGGGGCAATCGTAGTTACCCTAGAAATCCCTATCGAAGCAGATAATGGAAAAGGTATAATGAAGTTTGAACGTACCTATGATAATGTAGTTCCGGAAGCGATTGATAATGACGAAAATGGAGCTGTTATAAAATCTACATTGGCTTTTGGCATATACCCGTTCTTTAAAGTAGAAGATTCTATTTATAATGATAGATACAAAGCGCTCTCATACCATTTAAAGGGTGAAGAAATCAACTATAAGTTTTTAAGAGAGTACACATCTAAGCCAGAGAATATAAATATTGAAGCTTCAGAAATATCCAGAACAAGAAAGGATGAAAAATACCCAAGTGTATCTAATTATATGGATATTTCATCTATCCAGTACAATACGCAAGGAGAGGTTACATATAAAACAGACAAGGATGTCACATTCGATTTAGTTTCGGTAAACATTAACAATCTTGATAAAAATGTATCGTTACAGGGTGTTTTACTTCCTCTAATGGGAGAACCTATTCAGTTATCTGAAGGCGAAACATCTATTGCCTTTGATATAGGCACAAGTAATAGCTTTGTTGCATTTAAAACGACAAACGCAGTAGAAAACCTTTCTTCCTATAAAGGAAAAGGGAATTCAATAGATCCGGACTTTGTTTTACTACATAAGCCTGCAATGAAAGGTGAGCAACATCAAAAGTTCGATTTAAAACCTGTAAATGCATTATATGGTGTTTTACAAGATGCAGAATTTTTACCTTCTGTAATAGGACAGGGATCGCCATTCAATTTCCCAATACGTTCTATTATAAATATAGATAATGATACAAAACCTGAACAACCAGGAAATATTAACGTGCTTTCAAATTCCAATATTCCTTTTGCTTTTGGCCACTCCAGCTTACGTTATGAATATGATTTTACACATTCAAATATTAAGTGGGGAGTAACTGATAGTAACAATAATGCAGCACAGAATAAACTGCGTGGTTTCATAGAGCAATTAGCTTGGATGGGTAGAAATAAACTTTTAAGTGAAGGATGGAATCCTAAAAACACCAATGTCATCTGGTTTAAACCCTTAAGTATGAGTACAAATCAAATGACAATTTTTAATAGTATTTGGCAAGAACTTTTTTCTACATATTATGGCAAATCTGAAAATTATAAAAGGCTAGTTTCGGTTACGGAGTCTTGGGCGCCCTATTACAGTTATCCAAATGAATTTGGTTCTGGAAAAGTATTTATGAATCTTGATATAGGTGGTGGCACAACAGATTTAATTGTTTTTGAAAACGAAAAACCTACCCTCACAACATCATTTAGATTTGCTGGAAACAGCCTCTTTGAATCCAGAAACAGTAATAAACCATTTGATAATGGCTTTGTGACCAGATACGAAGCTGCGATGCTTAAATACTTTGGGGAGGATTTAAAGAAACAGGAAACGGTAAAATACATTAAATCTTCTAGTGGTTTACAATCTACAGATTTATTGAGTTACTTTTTTAACTTCAAAGAATTTGGAAAAAAATTGTCAATGGATGGAGAGTTTAAATTGCTTTTTCTCATACATAATGCAGCTATTTTTTACCATTCCTGCCAGATGCTAAAAATGATAGCTTGTAAAGATTTACCCACATATATTGGCCTTAGTGGCAACGGAGCAAAGCTAATGGAAATAACCAATGGAACTTCAGATTTAAATAGAACCAACGGGGTATCAAAATTAGCCGCTCTTATTTTAAAACAGATTTTCAATCTAGAAAAGTTGCATCCGGTGGAAATCCAAATTCTTAAAAACCCGAAAGAATCTACAGCCATAGGTGGTATTGACGGTCTTAAAAACATATTAGACAAAAGCGAAGCAGACATTGAGAATTATTATATATCTGTGGGTACAAGTGACGACTTGATTAAAAACAGTGATGCGACAGCCAGACAAGCCTTTAAGTATGTAAATTTCTTAAAAGAAGGTAACAGTACTATTGATGATGTAACTGAAAATATTATTGAATTTTTCACCTATGTATTCGATACACTCTGGTTTGAAGCAGATTTTGTTCAGAATTTTGGTGTAGACAAGTCATACAACACTGCAAAGTTAAAGAGCTTTTTTACAGACACCACTAAAATAAGCGATACCATAAGACAGACTGTACATCACAAAGTAAATATCGAAAAGGAAACCCCATTAAACGACACTCTCTTTTTTGAGGCCATTAAGGCTTATCTATATGCATTTTCAAAGTACATCGTAACAGATAAGATTAACCAATTTAAAGGAGCGTGAAAAAAGCAATAAATTTTACGGCATATATCTTTTTATTACCTGGAGTGCTTCTTTTGTTAGGTTGCGTTCAAAGTGAGAAGGAAGCAAGATTTGAAAATGAATTAAATGTTTCTAAGCCTATTATAATTGAAAATAGTGATGATCAAATTTTTTCTAAAAGCAAAAATCAGATTATAGCATTTTATGATGAAATAGGTTATGAAATTATAGACCTAATTTTAATAAAGAGAGTTTATGAGCAAAATCCAGAGAAAAGAACGAAGTTGGAAAATCTCCCTTTGGATAGCTTTTCCAATAGGCTTGTAAAAGAGGATGAGAAAAAAGTAAAATTGTATACTGATACATTAGTCAGGTTTAAGAATAACTTAATTAGTTCCATTAAAAAGAATACTGTTGGAAGTAGGTTTAAGGAGGTAAATGATTCATTATTGACAAGCCCATTTTTTTTGGAAACACTTCTTGCAGGAAAGAAACATGATACAATTTACGCAGACTTAGTTAATACTATAAAACGAAGGCAGAGCGAAGTAGAGATTACAATTAAAAATAACTTAGAAAGAATAAATAAAGAAGTTCATAAAAAAGGCAGGGATTTCCAAAATGTTGACGTAATAAAAAAACCTAAGCAAATAGATGAAGGGCAAAGTATCTCAAACTTCCTAATAAACCATAAATGGTGGCTCTTTGGTCTCCTAATAGGTAGCCTGTTATTGAATCTGTTTCAATATTTTCTTTCAAGGAAAAAAAAGAGTATTCCCAAAAGAGCGCTACCTAGAAAAAATGAAGATAAATATAACATAAGCTATAATGATCCCTTGTTTCAAGCAAATCCTAGTACGCTAAACAAATCTGAAATAAAAAAAATAATCGAGCAAGTTTATGTGCAGTTGCGACATTCCCTATCTAATATTTATCATAGTGACTGTGTTGCAACTATTTCTTTAAAATTTGACAATTTAAAATCGGATACTATATCCGAAGCAAGTTCAAAATTCTTTAGGAGCGAGGAAGAACTACTACGGTTTTTAACTAGTAAAATTGAAAGCCACAAATCAATTCTAAGCAATGAACTTGAAAACTGTGTTCCGAAAGAGATCGCTCAACAAGAGATAGATAAAGCAACTGCTTCACAAAATTTTATGCAACGTATTAATACCAATATTGTTTCAGAAAAAGAAATCCTTAATAAAATACAGCAATTTAAAACGATGGTAATTTCAGAATTATCAAATGTTATATTGAAGCCCCAATTAACAAATATACTAGGAAAGTTGAATAACGACATAACGATGGCGCTACAAAAAATGGTTCAGGATAACTTGGTTTACTACTTTGCTTTTGCAGATACAAATGGTACACTAAACGATTCAAAAAAGACTAAAACTATTGAAAGAGATAGTGCTATTCAACTCTCTGTAAATCCAGAGGATATTACAAAAGCTACGTTTAGATTACTGTTAGAAAAGGATGATATGATGCAAGCTGGAATAATGAGCTATGATTCATTTTTAATTCCTATTTGTCAACTAACTAGCGAAAATTTTAATAGTACTGGCACTAAAATAGAACAAATAGGTCCAGACGGAACAATGGAGTTGGAAAATGGCATTTGGAAAGTAAAAAATAAATTACCAATTAAAGTTATTTAACGTTATGATTTATCTCATCATTCTTTTACTTATCACACATATTGCGACGGTGTATTTTATTAATAGATATATAACTGCATACAAGCTTAACAACCATAACTATATAAATGGAGAGCTTAAAAAACTGCATGAACTTTTTTTACAAGGAGTAAGTTCTATTGACCATAATGTAAATACACTCACAGATAAGACTTCACAATCCTTTGAGAAATTGAAATCTGAAAACACAGGGTTTATTAAAACGCATAAGACTAATTTCAACGATGTGACCACCTTTATAAAAGAGGACTACACATCACTTACAGAAATGCTTTCTACTAATAATGAATTATTAAGCCGACTACTCGATAAGACTGAAGAAAATATTACAAAAAATGCAACACTTAAACCTATTCTAATCAATAGTAACCAGGAACTGGAGAAGGTATATGGTAAGATAAAACAACTCATTACCAGGTATGAAAAGAGTCTTAACGACATTAAATCCGAGATGGACGATGTATTGTATAAAGTAGAAAGTACTATAGAGGGAAAGATCAAGCAACTTGCAGCTAGTGGGGAGAAGACAATGTTAGCATCTGTTGAGCATAGTAAAACTACTATTGCAAAAGTCACTGAAGAAACTAATAATGGTCTTAAAACTGTCTTACGTGAAAATCAAATTAAGGTGCTTACAGATAAGGTTGAAAACTTAAATGCTGAATTTAGTAAAGGCTTTAGTGATGTACTTGCTTCGGTTAATGATTTAGACAAAGTGTTCTTGAATACCCTACAAGAACAAAATGACAAGGAAGGTGGTAAGAAGGGTTTTTTTAATTTTTAGAGCTAAGAGAATTTACAATAGTTGCATTTTTCACTAAACAATTCACAAGAAAAACATGAAAAAAACTACTTTAATTTTACTATTTATATTCACAATAATTCTTTTAGGCTGTAATGATAATCGTCGAGAAAGGACACCAGCAGAATTGAAATTGGAGTTGCAACTGCAGGAAAATAAAAATCCGATGCACTATATGAAATTGGAAAATGTAGTAATGAGTAAAAATAAGATTAAGAATGCAGGATTATTTTCTAGTGCAAAATATGATGGATATCTAGTTACAGGTGAAGCCATAAATACTGCTACTATGGCAAAATATAAAGATTTAAAAATTAGGATAGAATTGTACTCTAAAACAAAGACGATTATTAGCAATAAGACTTTTATTCTTTATGAATTTTATGAGCCAAATTCTACTAAAAACTTTTCATTCAAAATCGATGGGCCTAACGCAATGGATAGTTTTGGGTTATTTGTAGAAGGTGCCATTCCAAGTTATTAAATAGTCGAAGCTTCTTTTTACAGAATGAAAAACTTACAACGTTTTTTTTTGATTTAAAAGACTTTTAACAAACATTCAAATAAAACAATATGAAATTGAAGCAAATTATATTATTATCAATAACTGTAATATTGTTAAGCTGTAATACATCGATAGGAAAAAAAAAGCTTTAGTTTAAAAAAACGCATATAAATAAATGGAAGTCGCTTTTATCTTTATTAATAGCTGTTATCATACATATGAAAAAAAACTATATCTTATCATTTATACTCCTAATTTTAATACACGTTGGTTATTCTCAAGACTATAAAATTGAAGCGGAAACCAAACAAATTATAGAGAACAGAAGTATTTATTTAAACGGAGGGTTAAACGCAACTTTCGGAGGAAAATCAAGAACCTATTTAAAAGTAGATTTACCACCTCATACTGTCAAATGGTATTATAGTTTTTCAACTAGAAAAGGTAAAAGTGGGACACAGAACTTGAAATTAGCAATACAGTTAACAGGTATGATGTCTGACCCCAGCGGATTGACATCAAATACCTTATCCGCAATCAAAGTACCCGATGGTGTTGCTTCTGCGGATATTTATTTGCTTGATAGACAGAATACGGATAAATTTTTAGCAAAAGAAGATATCTATGGAGGTAGTTATTCTTATAATATGGAAGGTTCTGCAGAAAGCACAAAGCAGGCAGTAGTCGAAATTGACGATATTAAATCTGGAACTGTCTATTTAGGATTAAAAAATCGAAGCACAAACAACGGAGTAAATATTACTATTGAAGTAGTAGCAATAACCGAAACTAAAATTGAAATTGAAAAATCTGAGAACCAACAAAAAGCCGAATTATATGGCGGTTTAGGTTGGGCACAATTTGAAAATGGCGATTATGAAAAATGTATTGAATATTGCAATAAAGCAAATTCAGAATATGAGTTAGGTTGGGTGCTTGCCAACAAAGGTTTAGCTCAACTTATGAAAGATAAAGAAAGTGAGGCAATGGAAACATATATTACTGCAATCACTCTAATTAAAAAACAATCTAATCCAAACTATATTTTTGGCGAAATGATTAAGGACATTGAAAATGCTAAAAAAATAAAGCCTAATTTGAGTGGAGCAGATGAAATTAAGCAGATTATTGAAATTCAGCGTAGATAATATTAGTTAAAACGTAATATTTAGAGTCTTTCAAAATGTTTTTTTATACGAGCTGTAATATATTGAATCTTACAATATGAAAACTCTTTAATTACTCTTAATTCAGACTAAATTTTAGGAATACTGGTAAATGGTCCGATAATTTCCTGGCATTTTCTATTTCATCACACACGAGTACAAAATCAATCACACCCGCACTTACTTTTGAAATATCTTTTGAACTATAAATGTTATCTATACTATAGTTGAGGTAAGACATGTTATCACATTTTTTTTTAATTGTAGTTTTTGTATTTGTAATGCTTGGAGAATAACCATTATCAAGAAACTTACAGAATATAGCATCATTTTCGCTCAAGTTAAAGTCCCCTGCTAATAGTATAGGAGTTTTATCATTACTCATAATATAATTAGTTAGTGCTACGATTTCTGGTCGCGGATTTTTATGATTTGGAATAGAGTGGTAATTATATAAAGAAAAACGCTTTCCATTAATATAAAAGTCTACGGAAAGAGGCTCTCTTTCAATCTGATCTTGTAACTCAGATATAAGCCTTCCTCGGTTTTTTATTTTTATATTTTTGTTTTTCCAAATGAAGGCATAACGTTCCAACATATATTTAGAACTCTGTGTCGGGTCGCTTACAATATAATCCCATTTGGCACCTTTTCTATTTAATATATCTGCTAATTTTGCTACCGCTTGAGCACCACCATATCCTGCAACTACTTCTTGTATGGCTATAATATCTGCATCTTTTATTATCTCAGCAATTTTCTCTAATTCAACACTGTTTTTTGACTGTCCAAAATCCTGAATGTTCCAAGAAACCAACATGATCTCGCCATTTTGAGAAAATGAAATAAAAGAAAACAATAGAACGACTGAGAATAAGAAATGTTTAATCATATTGAATATTTAGAAATGTAAATTACTTGTAATTAAAGATTATAATTTGAGGAAATCCGTAATTGAAGACTTATTTAAATGGCTATTATTTTAGATAAAAGGTGTGTTTATTTTTCTTTAAACTACAATTGATTAAATTATAATTTTCTTTAGCACTTTTTAATATTGCTATTACAAGAACTTTTTTTATTGGAAAAAAATGTAAAATTTGCAATTGCACTATATTTTGATGTTCCCAGTGACAATGAATACTTAATTTGAATAAATATAGGTAAAATGTTATGGCGAACCAATCACTTACTTAAATATGAACAGATATATTTTTACTCTCTGAGACATTGGGGTATAGGATTCAAAATTTTGAAATAGAATCTGCTTAATAGCTAGTTTCATTATTAATTTGCTAATACTCTGTATTTGAATATGGAATAAGAAATCTAAAAGCATACTTAAACTTTAGACTCTGCACAAAGATTATAACGGTCAGAAAAAAGCCACGATAAACTTGACTCTGTCAGTCCTCGGTTTTAACGTGCGATAGTTTCAAAGTTATAGTTGCCTCCATTTATAAATTCCAAAAAAAAGTTTCGGCAGATTTATTTCATTATCAAACCAAGAAAGCTAATCATAGTATTTTTTAGTATAAATTTATATAGTGACAACTTAAATTAGAAGCTGTCATGAGATATTATTTCTTTAAAATTTATATTTTTAATAAATTCCTGAATATTAGCGCATTAAGTATGTAGTATTAATGACTACAATTAATTAAGATACGTTCTTAACGTAAGTTTTACGGAATTCCATATACTAGAGTTACATTTTTTCCCGTTCTTTATAATAGAAGTTCAAATTTCTAAAAGTATATCTTCATCGTTTACGATAATCTCCCCCTTGATATATAATTAATCTCCCCGATTTAAATAAAAGGTCTATTGACCAAAACATTATTTGTATCACTTAAACCATATACCTATGGAACAGGAGCCTATTGTATCTACACTTTTCAGCTTTGTAACCACTCGAAGCCCGCAATTATTAACCGAGAAAGAACGAGAAAGGGGGTTTATTTACTTTCCTAATTCTCTTACCAGTACGAGTCATTTCTTAGATGATTTAGATGATGAAGAAAGTATTGATGATCGAAGAACATATTTAGATGGTCGTTTGGCATCGTATGTAGCACTCACGACACGTCAATCTGCTCAAAACTTGCATCCCGAACTGTACGAATATTCTATTTGGCTGATGGAAAATAAAAACACGATTACCATTGAGCAAGCAGCAGCTAAAACGAAACCAACATCCCTTACCAATGCTGAACAAGTAAGGCTTTGGAATGAAATTCACTATTACACATTATCTGACGAATCAGATGCTGTACGTGAGGCTGTACTACGATTAATTGTGGCAAATAACTTCATTTTAAAGGATGACAGTGGAACAGCAACAGAAGGAAGACTTATAACAACTGATGAAGAATTGCAGAGACTAGCGAACGCCTATGTCGTGGTTACTGAAAGAGTTTTGAGCAACCATCCTTCAAGAACCAACGACATTGAGTTTGATAATAAGAATGGTTTTAAGAAATTGGAAAAAGTTCTCGATTACTTTGTGGCAGAGAAAAAAATAGAAGTATTAAGTGCAGTACATAAAGAATTTCAAAAAGCACGAGATATTAATGAAATAGAAAATAGGAAAAGTTTTGAAACTGCGTACCAAACCTATCTTAGTGCCGATGCAACAGCACGAGACAATGCTACTATCAACACAGATGAAGAGACAGGCGCAGAAACATATGATAATTATACTCCAGCGGTGTTTACATTCACCCCACAACCGCTATTAGAGAGTACCTATTTAGATGGAAAAGTATCTCCTGATTCACTCACTATTCTTAACAGATATATAAATGACGGACTTGATGATGAAGATAAAGTAGAGAAAAGTTTGAATGATGAATTAGCAACAGTAAATGAAGCCTATTACAAAACTGAACCAAAGACTAAAATGGTAATTTATCAAGGGTCTCTTATAAAAGTACGACCTAATGTGTCAGATGGACAGGCAGTTATAAGTACCGAAACATCTCTTGTAAATGATGCAAAAACACATATAAATATAATTCTAGCTACAGGAATATTAAACCCTAAATTTGCTTCGACAACATTGAGTCTTGCCATAGATGGTGATGCGGGTTCAATAGCGGTAGGCTTGAGTCGTTCAAATTCATCTGATAACAATCTCTTCTTATCATTTGAATATAGTGGCGAAACAATAACTAAAGATTTCAACGTAAGTGGTACCATTACCCTTGAAAGTGGCGAGGAATACTCATTAGATTCTAATTTTCAAGCTGGTTCTAAAAAAGTCCACGCCCAAGCAACAAATGAATTTCTTACTGCTCAAAACTCAGCCCCAGTTACACTTCACGGAATTGAAAAAATTGGAGTAGCTGATTTTAGAAGAGTAGAGCAGGAAGTGTGTTGTTATGTGCCTGGAGAAGTTTCTCGAATTGAAAATATTCTCGCCAAAGAATATAAAGAGCGAAGCACTCGTCAACTCATCAGTACAGAAACCACAACGGAAGAAATTAATGAAACGGAAATAGAAAACTTATCCGATACGACGACTTCAGAACGTAGTGAATTAGCATCAGAAATTTCTGCCATTATTAATCAAGAAAGTTCTGAAAACTATGGAGCATCCGCAAGCGTTAGTGGGGAGATAGGTGTTGTTAAATTTGGAGCCAATGCATTTTATAATGGGGCATCGGCATCATCATCTTCTAACTCAAACAGTCAATCCCAGTTTGAAGCTGAAGAAATTACACAGCGTGCTCTAGAACGTGTAGTACAGAAAGTAACCAAGAGAAGAACCTCTAGAATCTTACGAGAATTTGAAGAAAATAATAAACACGGATTCGATAATCGAGAAGGAACTGAACACGTGACAGGTGTGTATCGTTGGGTAGATAAAATTTATACCAACCGCTTGGTTAATTATGGCAAAAGATTAATGTATCAATTTAATGTTCCAGAACCAAGTAGGTTCTTTAAAGATGCAATAACTGAATATATTGAAGGGAAAGAAGGAACTACAACACCAACAATACTTGGACTGCAAGCACCACCTATTCCCGATGAATTTGATATTTCTGCACGAAGTATCCATCGTTGGAGTTATGAATGGCTTTCAAAGAAATGGGGAGCATCAGTGCAGCCTCCACCAAAGGAATGGATAAATATAGGGCATTCGTTTTCTTACGCATATCAACCAACGGACCCGAATGTCATTGGTGATGACCACGAACTCTATTCTGGTAATGCAGAAGTTCAAATTCCTGAAGGGTATTATACCGTCAATGCAAAGGCAACCTGGAATGAAACAGCGGACGAACCCTCTCAATCAAATCCTCATATGGAAGTATCAATTGGTGGACAGCCAATTGCATCCAACAATGGGCCACTGCAAGGGTTACAGCCGCATACAATAACAATACCGGTTTCATATTCATCTCACTTACACAAGGCTGGAAGTATAACCATAACTATTAAATGTAAACTTACAGCGGAGGCATACAGGAAATGGAGAGATGATACCTTTTTTGCATTACGAGAAGCCTATGATGAGCGCGTGCAAGAATATAATGATTGGTTGTATCAAAATTTTGTCCCTAAAACTGCCGATATAAATCCTTCAGAACGTCGAAGAGAATTTAACCCTCTTTTAAATCGCGCACTAGAAAAACGTGAATTAAAACGATTAGCCATATATATTATGGGCAAACAATTTGGTATTACCACGTATAGAAGGGCTTATGGAACAGATAATCGATTCCCCTATTTAAACAGTGGTCTTGATACCCACGCAAAAAATGTAGCCTTTTTTGAACAATGCTTTGAATGGGAAATTATGGCCTATACCTTCTATCCATATTTTTATGGAGATTTATCAGAATGGAAAGGTTTGTTTGCTGAAAGTAATGGAACCGACCCTGTTTTTCAAGCTTTCTTACAAAGTGGGATGGCACGAATGGTGGTGCCTGTAAGACCTGGCTTTGAAAAGACGGTTAGCTATTTCCTAGAAACCGGGAAAATAATGGTGGGAGATAACATCGCAATAGATAGGGGAGACGACCTGTATTTAAGTATAGCTGAAGAATTAGAAAAACCAGCCGAAGGTGTTGTTGAAAAAGAATGGGACACAAGAGTTCCAACCGATCTTACTATCGTTCAGGCAAATTCTGCCCCATTAGATGCAAATGGCCTCCCGTGTTGCGATAATGAAGACCCTACAGAGAATTTGGGTCACGGAACCAGTATAATGTCTGGTAAAGACGATACACCTCAATAACCATTCCCATAAACCGCTCTGGACAGGAGTCTGGGGAGATTCTTTTTGAAGGAGCGGTTTTAAAATCTAATAACTTATGAGTACTATTTTTAATCCACCTGTGTTCCCAGGAAATAACTATACGAGCCCTTTCGGGGATAATAGTTTATTTAATGTTACCAATGATTTTGTAAACCTTAATGACTCGATTGATGATAAATACACGACAAATATTGTCATTTTAAAAACGGGAACAGAGGTTTTTGAGCGATATGTTTCCGAATCAGAGGAAAATACACCAAAATCAAAACAAATTTTAATTTTTTACGAAAATGGTGGTGCAAACTCAAATAATTTATTTGGTACCGTATGTAGAGTGAAGATGGGGAAAGATCGAATTGAATTGATGAAATCTTTATTAAAGAAAAAAAGAGTTTTATCAATAAATGGTGATGGTTCTGAACAATCAAATATAGAAGGCTGGGCAAAGCGTGTATCACAACATAGTCAATTTGTTGATTATAAAATTCTTTTGAGTTCCGTAATTTTAGAGTTAACCACTTCGGGCGATGATAAGGATGGTTTTTTTAAGAATCTATTTAATCTTAATAACGTTTTAGCCGATTTGATGATAGATGGAGTCAATGGAATGGAGGAATGGAAATTTACCTCAGAGAATTACGAGTTTGGTACTTCTGGTTATAAACCAATAATTCCAATTAGGGTTTCTGCTGTGGCTGGTCAAAAGGCACAAAAAATTGCTGCAAGTGGTTTAAAAAAACTCAATCATCTTTCTGAAAATTTTGACTCTATTGTTTTGCAATCCGCACGTGTTCTTGCAACTTCAACACCAGGTTTTGCTGATGATATCTTCATTTATGCTGTGGGGAATTATTATGAAGAAATTCTTCCTGACAGCATAAAGGGGGTTATAAAAAAAGCTAAAGAGTTACTCTCTCAAGCCAATGATTTTATTTCTTCAATTATAAATAAAACGACAAATGACTTGGCAATGATGAATGCATTTTTATGTGGACTCATCAACGGTGTCATTTCTTTATTACAAGCAATTCTTGGAATATTATCCTTGGTAGTTGATAATTTTACTCTTGCTGAATTAGAATTACTTACTAAAGAAAAGAGAAATGAACAACAACAAAAACTTGAGTTCATAGAGGATTTGCTAGATACCTTATTAAGTAAATCTAAAGACATATTTAACGGCTTGTTGAGTCTTGCTCTGACTTTGCCAGGGGATTTGTTGGTTTTGGCAACTTCATTATCCAAAGAGTTTAAAAAATTGACCAAGTATTTTTGGGCATTTTTTATTGGTGGAATTGTCTTTGAAGTGTTATTTGAATTATTATTAGCCTACTTAACAGGTGGCGCTTCTGCGGTAAGAAAACTAGGTACAGAATTTATAAATAGCCTCAAAAAAATTACAACTGCGACTAGTAACTTAGCATCGAAAAGTTTTAAATCTATTAATAAAACTGCAAAACAGGTTGCTAAATCTACAGCTGAGCTGTTAGCTTTTATTAAGAGTGAAATTGATTTGATTATAAAAGCGATAGAAGAGAAGAGATTTATGCTTTATATTAAGGATAAAATTATTAAAAAAATCGATGACGTAAACATTACAGAAAATCTAAGAACAAAACCTGCAGAATTTGCCCGAATTTTTCCTACATTAGTTAAGTTGGGTAACAAACAGATAAAAAAAGATTTTTTACAAAAACTTAAACAAATAGAAATTGAAGTAAATTCTACTATTTTGATTAAAAAATTTGAGAAAGATTTTTTGAAAAAACCTAGAAATTTTACTAAAACTACATATTTAATAAAACGTAAAACACTATTTGTAAATATTCGAAAAGGAGATGAAGCCGAATCTATTTTTAAACGCTATAATGGAGGTTTTAAACCGAAAGGTATAAAGACTTCTTTGAATTATCGTTACCCTGATAATATTTTAAATGGAACTAACAGAGAAGTTAAATCTGGTTTTATTAAACTCACAGAAAATTTTAAAAACCAATTTGAAAAAGATATAGAATTACTTCAAACTGAATTTTTAAAATTAGAGTGGCATATTTACGATGGAATTGATAACGAAGCGATGGAATTTATTTATAAATCGGCTGATGATAAAAATTTATTAGACAAAATTAACATAATACTCTATGAATAGAGATAATTGGACTAAACAAGAACTTGAAACTTACTATAGAGATTTTGAAAAAAACCTTGGTAATTATTTAGATAAATTAAAAAGAAATCTTTCAATTGATGAAATAACATTTTCTATTGAAGAGATTGAAGATGTTGGGAAATTTTATAAGAAATTAGTTATAAAATATGGTTATGAGAACATTCCTATAAAGAATCCTCTTGAAATCTTTATTGCATATTTTGGACAAGCTTGGATTAAATATTTTGGAGGAAAATGGTATTTCTCATATAATAAAAAAGATAGTTCATTGGGCTATCCCCAAATTATTAACTGGGGTCCTCCAGAATTTCCTTGGTCCGCAATTAGACCAATAGTATGGTATCAATATTTGATTATAGAAGATTTCCAGGATTTAAGTCAACCTTTTAAATCTAAAATTAGAGATTTTAACTTAGATAAATAGTTTGTTATGAGTGATTTTGGAATAATAATTAAGTTTAATAAGGATAATGCAATTTCCAAAGAGCAATTAGCCAATATCAAAACGGCTATTCAAGATGAGATTAATACTAATGAATACACAATATCTATTGATGAAATTTCAGAAATGGAAATTCAAGATTGGGGAGATAATATACCATTTATTATTTTGAAAGAATATTATGATGATGGAATGGATGAAGATTTAATTGAATTCATTAATGACAATGATTTGGAGGAAATTAAAGAAATAGCTGCGAAATTATCTACCAGCTTTGAAGATGTGGAATTTATTGCTGAAATTCGTAATTGGTAATTTAAAATTATTGAAGGATAATTTTAAAGACAATTAATAAAAATATTATAAATATAGATTATATCGGTTATCTTGCTGAAGATGTTAAAGAACCTTCTGCAAGTTATTTTAAAGAAACCAAAACTTTGGGTGCGCCTAATAAATCTTGGCTCGTAAGTTTTTCTTATGGTGCTGAAGATTTTGGGGTAAATCGTGAAGGAATAAGTAGGGCATCAATTCACATTACTATTTTTGATGATGATGGAGTGGTTACTAATATTTCTCTAAGAAATGGCTACATAAAACTTGGTTACAACAAAGAAGATGACAAGTATTTTATTGAAGATAGAAGACAATAAATCTTGGTATTCTAATTTATCTAAAGTAGACCATTATGCAAATACTAAAATACCGTTCACGTAACAAGTCAGTCTATGTTTTGGAAGAACTTTTGGTAGGTCTTGGATACTCTGTTGTTGTATCCAATTACTTTGGACGGGATACAGATGTTGCTGTAAAAGATTTTCAATCTCATAATAAGCTTGTTATTAATGGCATCGTAGGACCAAAAACGTGGTCTAAGCTTTATGTCGTGCATCAGCAATTTACTGCTTTTAATAATAAATTACTTTCAGAAAATGATCTGCAGGATTTTGCGAAAACCTACAATCTTGAACTGCCTGTTGTGAAAGCGGTTAATGAAATAGAAAGTAATGGAAAAGGTTTTTTGCTGGAAGGTCGCCCACGAATTTTATTTGAAGGTCACGTTTTTTGGAGAGAGTTGGTTAAAAGGAAAATAAATCCTTTAACATTGGTAACTCCATATTCAAATAATGTAATTTACGAAAAATGGACAAAAAGACACTACGAAGGTGGAAATAGAACATAAGCTTAACGACTTTAAAAAGTTTATAGAAGAGAATAGTCCTGCTTTTTAAAAAGATCTAAAAGAAGATTGATAATTATTAAGAATGGTTTTTTACAAATAAAATATCGAATTATGTTAGTACTGCTAGACAATGGCCACGGAGGTCTTATAAACGGACAATATCAAACACCTGATAAGCGCAAAGATTGGGGTAATGACGGAGTAATTTATGAGGGAGAATTCAACAGAGCTATAGTGAATGGTATCATTGAAAATCTGACCAAACTTAACATTCCATACGTAAATATAGCCCCCGAGTATTGGGACGTAAGACTCGAAACCCGTGTAAGGCGTGCCAATAATTATCCTGCTAATAATTGTTTTTATTTGAGTGTTCATTCCAATGCTGGTGGCGGTAAAGGTTGTGAAGTGTTCACTTCACCAGGAGACACAAAAAGCGATAAGATAGCCACTATTTTTGGTGAAGAATACAAAAAAGCCTTCCCAGACAGAGTTTTGCGGACTGATTTCACTGACGGTGATTTAGATAAAGAGCGAAGATTCTATGTTTTAACAAGAACAAAAATGCCAGCAATCCTTACTGAGAATTTTTTTATGGACAATAAGGAAGAGTTTCTCAATATTTTAATGACTAGAGAAGGTAGAGAGCAAGTCATTCAATATCATTTAAGTACCATTATGCGGGTACAAGAAGAACTCTTTTAATAAATAATTAGGTATGGGGGAAATTAAAACGACATATAATTGTCATACACATATTTTCACTATTGACCATGTGCCAAACCAATTTGCCAAGACATTTGTCCCTGGACTATTACGGAGAGTTTTTACAATTAAATTGGTAAAATGGTACTACAACAATCTCACAAGTGACGGTAGCAGAAAATATAAAAGGTTTAGACATCGTCTTGATAAAATAAAGTATGGATTATTAGATGCACTAAAATGGACCATCGTACTCTATTGGATTTGGGTGCTTATATACTTTGTCATTAGTTGGGTATTTAAGATGTTTACAAACATTTTAAAGATAGAATATCTTTTCAGTAAAGAATTAAAGCAGGTGATTGAAAGGTTTATGACATTGGGCAGGTATTCAATGAAATATAAATACCAACACCAGATATACAACCTATTGGAAAAAACCTATGAAAAAGGAACTAAATTTATAGTGTTGTCTATGGATATGGATTACATGGATGCAGGTCAGCCTCAAGTAAGGTATCTAGAGCAGCTTGAAGAACTTAAAAGAGTAGCTAGGAATAATTCAGATTTACTGCCATTTATTTTTTTAGATCCAAGACGGGTCGAGGAAACCAAAAATTTGAAAAACAAAGACAACTATGCTCTGCACTTAAAATCAGAATTAAGAAAAAAAAACTTTGCTGGAATAAAATTGTATCCAGCATTGGGCTATTATCCTTTTGACAAAAATTTAATTGACACTTTCTTATTCGCACAAGAAAATCAAGTGCCAATTATGACACATTGTATAGAAGGAACTGTTTTTTACCGAGGAAAGAAAAAAGAAGAGTGGAATTATCACCCAATCTTAAAATACAACAAGAAAGGGACAAACAATCCCTTACCTATTCCACTTCCTCAAACGGGAAATTATGATTGGACGACAAATTTTACCCATCCCTTAAACTATCATTGTCTATTAAATCCAGAATTGCTTTCGAATTATTTAGGCTATAAATGTGACTTAAGCAAACTAAAAATCTGTTTAGCTCACTTTGGAGGTAGTAAAGAATGGTATAAATATGAAGCAGATGGCTGGAACAACTATAATAAAAATATTAGCCATGCTTCACTACAAAACTATAACAGGGTTAAAAACACACTTAATCACGGAAGCAAACGGTCAATTTGGTGGAATGCGAGTTGGCTTTCGGTCATTTACGACCTGCTGATTGAATATGAAAATGTTTATGCTGATGTTAGCTTTATACTCTTTAATGAAGATTTATACCCAATGCTGAAATACATTTTGAATGACCCGAAAGTCTCGCATAAAATTCTTTACGGGACAGATTATTATGTTGTAACTCAAAAAATGACAGAGAAATCATTGCACCATAATTCAAGAGCATTTATTGGGGAAGAACTCTTCTTCAAGATAGCACACGATAATCCAAAGAAATTTTTATTTAACAGGTTGCCTTAATTAGTGAGTTTTGTTTGCGTAAATTTTTGAATATAATTGCTATAATATAATTTTCATATATTTAATTCTCCCCAACAGCGATTATTCATTAAAATTTTTATATTATGAAATCTCCTTTAAGTCTGTTGTCATTCATTTTGATGCTTTTTATAGTTATCACCGCAATTGTTCAATATTTAAATTTATGGACTATTCCGAATTATAGCAATGAGGAAAAGAAGCTCTATGTGTTTGCATCAACTAAAAATACTACTTATCCATTAATTGGAGAATACAATATACTCTACGATAGTATTCGTGGAGAATTTAAATATACGAGCGAAAAAATAGATAAATCAAATTTAGCCATTGTAAGGGATATAACTCCTGAACAAAGGATCAAGCTAATAGAGGCTGAAAGAAAATTATCAAAAGAGTGGATTACATTCTGGGTTAAGATTATTGCTTCAGCGCTTTTCTCTCTTGTTGCTTTTTACATAATTATCTCTGGGAAATATCCACCCTCAACTAGAAAATGGGCATTTTCAGTTCTTACCTTGATTGCTGGTGTTTGGATTGGAACTGTTGCATAACAAATTCTAATGTAATATAAAGAGAGTTCAAAAAATTTAACGTGATAGGTGCTTTAAACCCCGCTCCACCCCATTTCTCTGCATTTCGCGAAAAGCTGCACTCCGAAAAAAGCGGTTCACTACACTATCTTGAACCCAGTCGCAGAAAAAGCGACAGCGTTCGCCCAGCAACAAGATACCACAACCTTTTACTCCACAAAGTTTAAAATTCTGCCCGAGACGAACTGCATAATCGCTCGCTCGCTCACTTTTATAAGTTCTTACTCGGTCATAATTTCAGTACTGTTTACCGAAAAGGTAACGCGATGGCGCTATGGGAAGTAAGTGAATGAAATTGAAATGAACGCTAATCTGTATCATTTTGCTACAAATAAACTTGGTAATCTTTGCAATACATAGAATTTAATATAAAAAGAAAAGGAAAACGCTCAAGGTATAATAAGTATGTGATTTGAAAAGGAAAAGTAAATCAAATTACATCAAATAAGACCATCCAAAATGGATTATTAAATTAGTTTAATTATATGATTATTAGTTGATTAAAATTATTTAACTTCATTGAAAGGCTGAAAAATAGCTGTATTAAAATTGCCTAATAAAGCTTTTCAGCCGCGGTTGAAAAGTATGAAGATCCTGAAATGAAATGAAGGAATCGAATAGCAAGAGGGTAACGGGCAGAGCCACGTTACTTATTTTTAAAATACTGATTTTCAGTATTTTAAATAAATTCGATTAGGCGGTTTCAGTTTATTTTTCACGGAAAAACCTCGACAGCCCAGTAAAATCAACAAATTTTTCACAAAAAAATGGATAAAGGATATGAAAAAGAGCGATTTCAAAGTCTGAGCATTAAGAGCTCTGTGGCGAGGAAATTCAAAAAATATTGTAGGTCGATCTCAAGATCGCAATCTATGACATTACTTTTGATGTTGGAATTTTTTGAGCAAAACGGACTTTCTCCAGAAGATGACTTGAAACCAAATTTAAAAGCTACTGAAAACTTATTTAAAAAAAGAATCAATGCACTAATTGCCATTATAAAAGACATCGAAAAAACGCAGACAAAACCGACATTGGCAATGTTGCAAACTCTTTTTATGGTAGACGAACCTAAAAAGAAACCGCTACTATTAGAAAAGAAAAGGTTTAAGAAAGAAGTCAAGAACTATTTTGGAGAAAAAAGCGGTATTGATTTGAAAAACGAAAGCGAAGTTTAAGAAGCAGATTGAAAATATCAAATCAAATTAAAACAAACCAACTGCTATGAAACCCCGTGAATAGCAAAAAATATTCATTTTAGAGGCTTTTAAATTTTGTTTTATAACGCGATGACAGGTTGGTGTCAGAAAGCTACAAAAGTCCATTAGCGTTTTTAAAAAGCACTTTAAATTTGATGTTTAGGTTGACTTATCAATCCAAAATTATATTTTAAATTAATAAAAAAACTGCCAGCCCTTTTGTGTTTTTATATGTTTAGTATTGTTTATTTACAGATACCAATGCTTGTCCAATAGTTGTCCTAAATTTGGGACGGTGCCGTCCCGATAGTAGTCCCAAAAGTGTACTTCTTAGAGGACAGTTAAAGTGAACTAAATGGCTCTAAATTTTATGGTTCTTATCTCTTACTTTTTATAAGATTCTCTTTATCTTCTTTTTTCTTATCAGCCGCCATTTTTTCCTGTAAAGCCTTCATATCCTCATTCACTTTTCGGTCTACGATTTTTGCGTAATGCTGCGTAGTCCGTAGATTTTTATGCCCCAACATTTTGCCTACGGTTTCCAGAGGAACGCCATTAGTAAGGGTTACGGTGGTGGCAAACGTATGTCGGGCTAAGTGAGTGGTGAGATTCTTTTTAATGCCGCAGAGCAAAGCTATTTCTTTAAGATAGGCATTAGACTTCTGGTTACTTAAAACGGGTAACACGCAATCGCCATTTAAAACTTTTGGATGCTCTTGATAACGCTCCAATATTGCAACGGCAGGAGGAAGTAAGGGAATGACTAGTTTCGTTTTGGTTTTGGTTCGTTTTGCCTGGATGCAAAGATTGCCATCAATATCCGTTACGATATTATCTACATTCAGTTTCTGAATATCAATATAGGCGAGACCCGTATAACAACAGAACACAAACATATCACGCACAATAGCCAATCGATCCCAATGGATGTCGCGTTCCGCTAATGAATCTAGTTCTTCTTTAGTTAAAAATTCCCGCTCTACTGTTTTAAACTTGATCTTGTAATTATAAAAAGGATCTTTGGTAATCCATTCGTTGCCTACGGCAATCCGGATAATCTTTTTAAAATTGTTGACGTACTTAAGTGACGAGTTATGATTACACGCCTTTTTCTCTTTTAAGAAATATTCAAACCCACGAATAAATTTGAGATTCACATCCCGAACAGGTATATCTTCTTTGCCGTACGCTTCCTTTACATACCTATAAATATGATTTCTAGTGGTATGATATCGTTTATATGTTCCGAGCGCAAATTCAATACCAATCAATTTTTCCATCTGCTTGTTATGCTCGTCGAAAACTTCGAGGAGCATTTTCGGCTTTTCTTTTTTGCCGAGATAGAGATTTTTTAAATCTAACGCAGTAAAAGGCTGGTTAGCCTCCATCAATTTTTCGTGCATTTTATTCACACGACTCCGAACCTTATCCAAATAGATATTTAATTCTCGTGCTTCGGAACTCGTTCCGCGGACTTTGTTCGTCCGAGCATCCCATTTTTGAGGGTCAACTTTGCGTGAAACGCTTAGTCCGGCTCGCTTGCCATTTACGGTTAAACGCAAGTATATTGGGACTTTCAGGCCTTTATCGGTTTTTCTGGATTTTAAGAAAAATAGCTGTGTGAAGGAAGTGTTCATTTTAGGTGACTTTTTAACACCAATAAAGGTACAAAAAGCTTAAAAATAAATTTTCATATTTAACATATAGTCAGATAGTTACAGCGAAATCGGTGCGCAATTTTTAGCAAATAAAGTGCGCACCGAATAGATGACTTTTTATATGCTATTATTTGCCATTAAATGATATCAGTTAAAATGAAAAACCCTGTAAATCATAGACTTACAGGTTTTTTGGGTTGACTTGGTAGTCAAAAAGTGGAGCCGGAGGGATTCGAACCCTCGTCCAAACGTGCTGCGTTATCGCTTTCTACATGTTTAGTTTTTGTTTAGATTTTCGAGAGATTGCCGGTCAAAAACTACCAACGCACTCCTTATCCTCACTTAGATGTCTCAGGAATATCAAGGCACTATTCCCAATAGGTTTACTTTTACGAAGCCACTATATCAAAAACCGTAAACCAAGGTGTTTGAGTGACTTCCTGCATGCCTACCTTGTAGGCCGAGGCGTAATCTTACTATAATTCAGATTATGCTGCTAGGGCGTAGTTATTCTCGCCGTTTAAAAAGTGTGAAAAATGAGATTTAAGAGCTGTTTCCCAGCGCTCTACATGCTTACCATACCACAAGACCCGCTGTCAAAACCAGTCGGCCCCGTAATGAGATAGGAACGCGTTAGCGTACCGTGATCGAATTGCGTCCCGAACTTTTTTCGGGACCTCGTCAATCTCTCAGTAATTTTCAAAGAACAGTAATTCCCCATTAAAAAGGGTCAGGGTAGGTTTAGATACCCTATAAATATTTTCAATTTGGCGGGTTGCTATTCTCCTACCGTCAAATAGCACCAGGCTTTCGGCAGTCGCTTTCCCGCACCTTTCGGGGTGCGGCAAGAGCTTCAACAAAGCCTCAATCCTTACCCGAAAAGGGATCGCAAAGATACAAGAATAATAGTATCTTCGCAGTCATTACATAACTATTCAAAAAGTATTCCAAATGCCTATAACCTTCGCTATTATTAAGGAACGTAAAAACCCGCCAGATCGTCGTGTCGTTTTTTCACCTTCGGCTCTAAAAGAAGCTTCAGAAAAATTTCCAAAGGCTAGATTTATAGTTGAATCCAGTAACATCAGGATATTTTCAGATCAGGCATATAAAGATGCTGGGTTTGAAGTTTTAGATGATGTTTCAGAAGCAGATGTGATGCTTGGTGTGAAAGAAGTGCCTGTAGATGCTTTACTACCTAATAAAAAATATTTCTATTTCAGCCATACCATAAAAAAGCAACCCTATAACCGGAAGTTACTTGTGGCGATGCTGGAAAAAAATATTGAAATGTACGACCATGAAACCATCGTAAACCAAAAAAACGGCAGACTCATCGGTTTTGGTAGGTATGCAGGACTGGTAGGCGCGTATAATGGCTTTAGAGCGTTGGGAATAAGGGATGGATTGTTCAACTTACCAAAAGTAGAAACGCTGGCAGATCTTGACGCAGTAAAAGTTGAGCTTGATAAAATCACCCTGCCAGCCATTAAAATTTTACTAACCGGAACAGGAAAAGTAGCGAGAGGCGCTAAGGAAATTTTGGATTATTTAAAAATTAAAGAAGTAAGCGATGCGCTGTATCTAACTTCAGAATTTACTGAACCCGTATACGTTATGGCAGATGTGATGGAATATGCAAAACGCAAAGATGGGAAAGTAGGAGAGAAGTATGCTTTTTATAAAGATCCAACCGGTTACGAAAGTAATTTTATGCCCTACGCCGCCCAAACAGATTACTTTATCGCAGGACATTTTTATGGAGATGGCGCTCCGTATTTATTTACACGAGAAGATGCTAAACAGTCAGCTTTTAAGATAAACCTGGTAGCAGATATATCGTGCGATATCGATGGTCCTGTGGCAAGTACCATCCGCCCAAGTACCATTGCAGAACCGTTCTACGGTTATGATCCAAAAACCGAAAAAGAAGTGCCTTTTGGAACCAAAGGTAGCATTGGCGTTATGGCAGTAGATAACCTCCCGTGCGAATTACCAAAAGATGCCAGCGAAGGCTTTGGAGAGATGTTTATAGAAAACGTAATTCCGGCGTTCTTTAACGGCGATGAACGCGGTATTTTAAAACGCGCCAGAATGACAACTGCAGATGGGAAGTTAACAGAGCGGTACAGTTATTTAAAGGAGTATGTTGCAGGAAATTAAACTTTTTCCAGTACAATCAACTCTTTATTCTGCATTGTAACTACCGTATTAAAAAACTCTTTTAGGCTTTCATATTTTTCTGGGGTAAAATAGTATTGATTCAACTTTAAACTGAATCTGATAGAAAGTTTTCCTCCAGCAGTACCATAGACAACAGAACACTCTCCTGCATTTTCAGGAAGTTTTACAATAGTGTTTTGGGGAACCTCAGCAATAGTATATTGGTTGTTTAAATCTAAACTCATTAAAAACGTTTGAGAGACTGGAAATCCAAAATCTACAGGATAGCTTCGGGAGTCTAGTTTAAAAGGATTTTCATTATAAAAAGTCTGTAAGAAAAATGGAGAAAGATATATTTTATTTCCAGTAAGTTCTGGAGTGATGCTAATAGTATAGGTTTCCTTAAGGTTTTCGGCTACGTTATTTTGGTTTTCTACTACAAATTCAGACAGGGTCGCATCGCTTATTAATTTTTGTTTTTGTCTTTTAAAAGCTTCAACGCCTTGTTTTCCTATTTCTTTTCGTTCATCTACTGCAGCATACCCTACATAGGTTTCACTTACTTTCCCGGTTAATGTTTGGTCTTCAGTAAAGCTAAGTTGTGCGTTTATATACTCCACATTTTTTTTGGTAGGAATAATATCCATCCAATAACTGCCGTCTTTAATATCCAGCACACGTCCTTGATGATTTAGCGTAATTTTTGGAAGTACTGCAAAGGGAGTAAACTTACTTGTGGCATCCAGTAAGTATGAAGTCTCTCCAATTTTTAAGAGTGCAATAGCATAATTAAACTCGGTAAGTACGGGGTATAATTTTGTAGGTAACGCTTGGTCTCGTGTAGCTAGTAGTACAATATTTGCGTCAAGTCCAGCGGCCTCAAGTGCGTTTATAAGGGAGATGTTTATCTCACTACTGTTTCCTACTTTTTCTTCAAAAGCTTCCTTTACGCGTATGTCGCTAAGAATTCGTTGTTTGCCATTGTAGTTAAAATGACGCTGAATAAAATAATAAATCGCTTGTGCTTTTTCTAAGGGATCGCTCATAGCTAAAACCGATGCCGGAAGATTCTTTTCAAAAAAGTTTTTATAGCCCAACTGGCGTCCCAAGTCTTTGTCGAACCTAAATTCTTTATCTACATCCTTCCATTTTCTGGTGTATTCGGTTTTGTATCCTTTAAAGTTATAAAACTCCTTAAGTTCGTAATTAACACGTGCCATATAATTTTTTTCTGAAAGCATATGGGATTCCTTTTTAAAAGCAGGAACGTCTTTCATAGCATACAACGCTACTTCACAATCTGCGTTCACCTCATGACCAGGCAGCCAAAAGCAGTCTTCTTTTAAGGATACTTCGTTGAGGTATAGTTTCTCTTTACCTACTAAGCTTCTTCGGTACACATAATTGCCAGGTATTTCGGTTTCAAATTCGGTATACAATTTTGGAATGGTACTCTGAAATTGCCATCCGCCCAAATAAATAAAATACGGCGATTCTATAGTGTAGCGGTATTCCAAAACACTTCCGTCTTGTACGTTAGGGAATGTGAATTTTTTCACCGTCCAATTACTCACTGGATCTTCGGTAAAGACACTTGCTTTTTTTAAATACGATTTTAATTTGTCGTTATGGGTGATAGCTTCAATGTCTACCACTTTTTCGTCAAAAGTCCCACCTGTATAATACGGTATGTTTACAGTGGCATGTTCAAAGTTTTTTGCTTCTAACACTTTCATTTTCACATAGACTTCTTTAATAAGACGTATTCTGTCATTTACAATTTTCACACTATTTCTACCAGATTCAAACAAAACAAGCCCAGCTGCATTCGGGTCTTGAGGATAGGTTTTCATGGTTAATTCTGTCGTGTTTGGACTACCATATATTGAAGTGGGTCTTTCTTGAGCAAAAGAAGCGAAAGACAAAAAACTGATGAAAAATAAAAATAATAAACGCATATGTTAAAGTTTGTTGGCAAATCTATAGAACTGAAACGGAAGTTCAAAAAAAGTCTCTACTCTTATCCAAATGTTCTTTAACTAATTTTAATTTCAAGAATTTTTATTGTGCATGAGAGGACCTTAAGCCTTGAAAAAACTAGTAGTATAGTTCGCTTCTGGTTCTAAAAATTATAAGAAGTGTTTTTCCTACCCTATGATTAGCAACAGAAGTTATTTATGTAAAACCACTTTAGATTGAATTTTTTTTTAATTAATTAGTGTATTTTATCGGATATATTTGCATTTCATAGATATTTTTTAGTTTATTTGCTTAATTGTTAACAAACTAAAATTATCTACATGATAAAAAACTACACGGTAAATGTAATTTTTGTATTAGTTTTTTCATTATCAACTTTTGTTTCTCAAGCAGTATCTTTTACAGAAACAAAGAACTTAGATGGTACTGTCGAAACGTGCAATATTGCAATTACTTGCCCCCCGAACCAAACTGAAACGGCAACGCCAAGTTGCTTATTTAGCATTCCAGACTATACTGGATTAGCTACAGTTACAGATGCCTGTGCATCACCAACTATTACACAAAGTCCAATTGCTGGAACTATTGTGGGCTTAGGAACCTATACTATTACTATAACTGCAGATGATGGAGTTAGTATAGTAAACTGTACATTCGATATAGATGTTATAGATACTACGTCTCCAACGCTAACGTGTCCTATAGATCAGGTTGAAGTTTTTGATGAAAATTGTCAATTCATACTTCCCGACTATACATTATTAGCTAGTGCTTCAGACTCATGTAGTCCTGGAAGTATACCAATTACACAAACTCCTCCTCCAGGAACCGTAATCTCTGGTACCACCACAATTTTCTTGTTTGCTACAGATCTTGCAGGTAACACTGGTGCGTGTACTTTTGATGTAATTGCAAACGATATTACACCGCCAACCATAATCTGCCCAGCAGATAGAGACGAAAATGCAGATATAAATTGCCAGTTTGTGATTCCAGATTACTCTGGAAGCGCTACAGCAAATGATAATTGTGGAATTCCAACCATTACACAAATACCAGTTCCTGGAACTATTGTAGGCTTAGGTATTACAGTTATTACTTTAACGGCTAGCGATGGTGCAAATTCAACTCCTTGTACTTTTTCTATTAATGTTGTTGATAATCGACCTCCTATTGTAAATTGTCCTGAAGATCAAACAGAAGATTTTGATGTTAATTGTCAGTTTGTTTTACCAGATTATACAGGTCTCGCATCGGTTACTGACGCTTGCTACGCTGGACCATTCACAATGAGTCAGGATCCTCCTGTAGGTACAGTAGTTACAGGAGATACAGTAGTTACTATTTTTGCCGAAGACAACGCAGGTAATATTGGGTCGTGTACATTTATGGTCATTCAAAATGATGTGACACCGCCAACAATTACTTGTCCTGCAAATAGAACAGAAGAAGTAAATGCAAATAATTGTATGTTTAGTGTACCAGATTACACCGGTCTTGCAATTGCAGCAGATAATTGCAATACTGTTACCGTAACTCAAAACCCAATTATGGGAACATTAGTAGGTGTAGGAACTACAACTATTACATTAACAGCTAACGATGGTTCCAATAGTACATCGTGTACCTTCGATATTGTAGTGCAAGATACTACAACACCAAATGCGGTTTGCGCTACTCCTTTTTCAGTTTCATTAAATGCAGCGGGAATAGCTACTATTACAGCACTCGATGTAGATGGAGGTTCTAATGATTTCTGTGGAATTTTAGATATGTCTATAGATGTTACCAGTTTTACATGTGATGATCTAGGGCCAAATACTGTGACGCTTACCGTTCAAGATGCTAATGGCTTTATAAGTTCATGTTCTACTACGGTTACTGTTGAAGATCCGCTGTTTGTTTGTAACCAGCCACCAACGGCCATTTGCCAACCAGTAATAGTAGATGCAAATGCCAATTGCGAGGGAGAGGCAGTTGCTTCAGATTTTGATGGAGGTTCTTTCGATCCTGAAGGATTACCTACAACGCTTACTGTAACTCCTGTAGGTCCTTATCCATTAGGAGTGACAAATGTTACCTTAACCATAGACGATGGAGCATTTACAGATAGCTGTACCACGACCATTACAGTTTTAGATGCTACACCACCTATACTGGCTTGTTTAGAGGATCAGTTTGAAGTAGTGGATGAATTTTGTTCTTTTGTGGTACCAGATTATACAGCTAGTGTTTCAGTTAGTGATAATTGTAGCACCTTATCGGTAACGCAAAATCCTATTGCAGGAAGTATCGTTTCAGCAGGTATTACTTCGGTAGAAATTACTGCAAACGATGGTGCAAATCAGGTTTCCTGTTCCTTCAACCTAACGGTTGTAGATACTATAGCGCCCATAGCAATATGTCAAAATATTACTGTTCAATTAGATGCCAGCGGAAGTGTAACAATTACTCCTAACGACGTGGATGCAGGTAGTAGTGATAATTGCAGTATAGTTTCAAAGGCTATAGATAATACTACTTTTGATTGCAATAATATAGGCGAAAACCCAGTTGTATTTACTGTGACCGATGCTGCGGGATTAACTAGCACGTGTACTGTACTAGTAACGGTTGAAGATACAATGGCTCCAATAGTTTCTTGTGAAAATATTACAGTCGTGTTAGACGAAAATAACGAAGCCGAAATTACTGTAGATGATATTAATGTGAGTAGTACCGACAACTGTGGTATTGATAGCTATGCGTTAGATATTACTTATTTTGATTGCTCCATGGTTGGAGATAATACAGTAACACTTACGGTTACAGATATTAATGGAAATGTGAGTACTTGTAACGCCGTTGTAACGGTTCAGGATACCGAGTTTCCAATAGCGGTCTGCCAGAGTATTACAGTAGAGCTGGATGCCAATGGTTTTGTTACAATTACACCAGAAGATTTAGATATGGGAAGTACCGATAATTGTATAAACTTTGTTACTTCGGTAAATATTCTTACGTTCGACTGTAGTAATCTGGGAGATAACCCAGTTGTATTTTCAATTACAGATGTACAAGGAAACGTGGCTACTTGTAACGCAATAGTTACAGTAATAGATGTACTTCCTCCAGTGTTAGATTGTCAAGATATAGTGGTTACTTTAGACGAAAGTTATACAGCAACTCTTGAAGTTGTAGATATTTTCGGAGGGAGTTTAGACAACTGTACAATTTTGAATAGCGAAATTGATATACATACTTTTGATTGTTCCAATATTGGAGAAAATGAAGTTACTCTTACAGTAACAGATCAAAGCGGTAATGTGTCTACGTGTACAACAACAGTTATGGTTGAAGAAGGGATATTTGCTCCTGTGGCTGTTTGTCACAATGTAACGGTACCCTTGCAAGAAGACGGAATTGGAGTGGTACAAGCAATAAGTTTCGATGCAGGGTCTACAGGGGTTCGTTGTTTTAACGGATTTAGTATCGATAGAGATACATTTACTTGCGAAGATATTGGCGACCCCATTCCAATTGAATTAACAGTATATAACGCTGCCGGAGAAACAGATACCTGTATAGCTTATGTGAACGTAGTAGATGGTCTTTCACCAGATGTTGTATGTCCTGAAGACCAATCTGTAGTTTCTAATGGTACCTATTTGTTGCCAGATTACTTTGCGACTGGTGAGGCACTTGCTTTCGATAATTGTTCAAGCAGTTTAGTTACATCACAATATCCAGCTCCGGGAACTCCATTAGACCAAGGAACTTATACAATTTCGATTATTGCCGAAGATGTTAGCGGGTCTGAAAGCCGATGTGAGTTTACACTTAATGTTGAGAATATTTTAGGAAACGATTCTCCACAAGCACCTTTAGAAACAATCGTTTTGTATCCTAATCCAGCAAACCATGAAATAAATATTAGTAATCCTCAATTTGTAGTAGTACAAGCTATTTCAATATTTGATATTACTGGTAGAGTTGTAAAACATTTGGATATTAGAGAAACAAATGCATTATTTACTGTAGACATTTCTAATTTACAAAGCGCTAGTTATGTAGTTGTATTACAAACAAAAGATGGACAACTAGTGAAACAACTGGTAAAACAATAATGTATAGCAAATTATTTAAAAATGCTCAGCTCTTTTTAGGGTTGAGCATTTTTTTATATCCTATTAGTACTAACCATAAAAGAAAGCCAAACCCTACAGTAATGACCCAGGCAAGCCAATGAGATGCAGGGAACATGAAAATTTTAACCACCGTTACCACCAAACTTGCCGGATCTTGTATAATATCCCAAGAATTAAATCGTAAAAACCTACCTAAGTAAATCCCGAATCCACATAAAAAAGGAAGTGTGGTAAAAAATAATTTTCGTACTTTTTTACTGAAATTTTCTCTGAATATAACTTCCATTTCTCTTACCGACACTACATAAAATAACAATCCCGCAATAGCGAAACTCGAAATTACTACAAGATCTACGAAAACTAGTAGCCCATCACTTAATTGCAAGTGGATTAAATCGGTTACAATATAAGGCGCGTTTGGTAAAAACAATAACCACAAACCACTCCAACCAATTAATTGCCATTTTTTGAGTTTTTTCCGGTGTTTTAAGTGAAATGAAATACAAAAGGGAATCACAGCCAAAAATAAATTCCAAACTAAAAAAAGTAGAAAGAATGACTGTGTAAGTTTTAACCGAACCATTAGTAAAAATACACTCAAGAGACAGCAAAGTGTAAGGATGGATAAAGTCTTAAAGTTTCTGAAAATAAGATGTTTAATAGTATTCATATGTTGTTAGTTTTTCAATGACCAGCACCAATAAAAACCCTGCGAGATACGCCAACAGGTCTTTATAGTCAAAGGTGGTACCCAGGATAATTTGTAAAAATTTTGACTTAACTTGAAGGTAATGTAACACATTGGCTAGTTGTAAAATTTCAATTAATACAGCGATTCCTAAAACGGTTAATGCCAAATAAAGTGTTCTCCATTTTGTAAACAATCTTAAAAAATAAAATAACAATGGGATCACTAACACATCTCCCACAAAACCACGAATAAATTTGTGGAAATGGAATAAGGCGATGGCAACTTCAGTTACTAGCAGTAAGGTGAATAGGGTTAGGGTGCGTTTCATAATTTTGATTAAAACAGAGAATAGAGAACCTCTATTCTCTTCTCTTTTTTTTTACTAGGATTCATTCCCCCAGTCAATTTTCCGTGAAGCGAACATGATAATGGCTAGGATTACAAACAATCCAATACTTCCCACAAGCAACGCATAATTTTCTAGCTGAATGATCACATAAATAAACCCATACAACGATGCCAACGAGGTGCAGATTAACAACGGAAACTTAAAACCTTTTAATATAGCTCTGGAGTAAATAGTAATAAGCCCCAATACGGAAGCCGCTGCAATAAGATAGGCCTTTAAAAAGCTACTGTGTTCGCTAATTGAAATAAGCAAGGTGTAAAACATCACCAATGCCAGTCCAATCATTACATATTGAAACGGATGTATATATAGTTTACTAACCAATTGTATGAGCAGGAAAACCAACAAGGTAAGTCCAATGACCATAAACCCGTATTTAGCAGTGCGCTGGCTTTTTGCATATTCGTCTACAGGAATGATAAGGTTGGTACCAAAGGCAAACCGACTTAAATCTGGAAGATTTCCGAAGAAAATCTGCTCAAACTGCCGATTTATTTGATATACTTCCCACTTCGCTTTAAACCCATCTTCTGAAATTTCTCTGGAACCATCCATAGGTAAATACTCCCCATTAAAGCTAGGAGATGGCCAATTGCTGGTCATAGCAACCTTGGTTTCTTTTCCAATGGGGATAAATTGCAAGCGCTCGCTACCGTTTACCTTCATAACGAACTTAAATGGAATGGGCTCAGTACCTTTTGCAAGTTCTTCTGTAATGGCAACACTCTCTAACGTATTGAGATATTCTTGGGAGAATTTTGGAGCCATTTCCAGGCTATCGGTACCTAAAGTCACTGCCATGGAATTTTTAATTCCTTTTAAGTTAGACGTTTTTATGAGTACCGAAATTTTATCCCATAAAATGTCTTCAGCTTTAATGTTACTGTTGGATAGGTCTACCGCGGGAAATTTTCCTGAAATATCCATAGTGGCAGTGTATACAACAGACTCGTACATACCGCGTTTTAAGGGTTCTTTTTTGCTATTGGCTTTGGCATCTATGAGCAATTCGTCGGGTAGGAGGTAGGCGGTTTTTATCACAGTTTCGGTAATGGTCTGATAGGTTTTTGTTTTTTCAATAAAAATACGTTCTTCTTTATAGGTGTTGTACGGAACTTTTAGGATGGGGCCCGAAAGTAGCACTTCATTTCCCCATTTCTTGTTTATTTCTTTAACAACTTCCGCTTGGCGCACTGCGCGCTCATTGATGAGGGATTGTACATATTCCAAAGGAATTAAAAGTACAAGTAATAAAAAGCCCACGACCAGCATACGCGCAGTGATAGAGTTGCGCAACCAGTTTCCAAATTTGTTTCTTTTAGTTTCCATAGTGTTTAATTTTTAGATAAATGAATATTCAAATAATATGTAGGCGTATATAAATGCTATTGGTGCGTTTGCGATAATGATTCCCATAGATTTTAAAATTTCGGTTTTATGTTCTACTGAAAAGAGCTTTATAAAAAGTACTAGTAGCACAACAAGGTTTACAAGCACTGCCAAAAGCAGATAGTACAGACCAAATAGAGGCAGGTTGTGATTGTCAAAATTTACAAGTTGTAGTAGAAAGAGTAGCGTTCCAATGGTAAAGGAAACAATGGCAATACTAGCCGATGTTTGTAAGGTGTTCATATAGCTGAAATTTTAGTGGTTTTATAGTGCATAAATTGTTTGCGAGTTTCTTCAGTGAAAATGGCATCCCTAAAAGTGTTGAAAGACAGAGGCAGTACTTCCTTAAAATCGAAATGATGAAAGCTATTGGCATTCTTTCCGTAGTGATATGCTTTAACGTATAAACTGAAATATTCAGGGAGAAGTAGCGTGCCAAATAAAAGAACGCCTAGTAAATACGGCGTGCGTTTTCCGTTGGCAAAACAGGTGTATTGCAACGCAATCTCCTCTTCAACCTTGGTTCCAAAACCTGTGAGTACGTGGTATGCGTCGTGGCGTTCTACCTTTGGAATAAGTTCAAAGCCATTAGTACTTAAAAATGTTCCAAGATGGTACCCAAAAGTATGTTTGGACATCTGTAGCAATTGGGAAGTAGTGATGCCCCAGGGTTCCTTTTTCTTACACCTACGGTATATAGCCTCCGATTTCTCGAAACCCCAAGTAATTAAGTGTTTTCTAATATGTTTCATAAAGTACTTTGTTTTTCAAAGTAAATGATTCTAAAAAAATGCTCTTTGTGAGCGTTGTAGTTGTATTAAATTTTAAATTTCTTTACTCTTTACTCTTTACTCTTTACTCTTTACTCTTTACTCTCATTTCAGGCTATTTCTTTTTGATTAATTTTTCAAGTGCCTCAATATGTTTTTTAAATTCGGCTTTGCCTAATTTGGTTGCGCTGTAGCTTGTATTTGGTTTACGGCCTATAAACTGTTTTTCAACCAATATATAGGTTTCTTTTTCGAGTGCTTTTATGTGGCTTGCTAGATTCCCATCGGTTACTTCCAATAGCTCTTTTAAGCGGTTAAAATCTGCATCTTCATTCACCATAAGAACAGACATGATGCCTAGACGAATACGGTGATCGAAAACCTTGTTTATGTTTTCTATAATTCCCACTTAGGATTTTTTTTCGTTCATCATCATAATACTTCCGTAGAGAATATGCATTACACCAAAACCAAAGATCCAAAACCAAAAGCCATAGCCAGGTAACATAGCGCATAACAGCCCTGCGACAATTTCAACATACCCTAAATATTTCACATTCCCAATGGTGTATTTAGAAGCATTTACAAGCGCCAGACCATAAAATATAAGCATTAACGATGCTGTTAGGCCGTAATGTTGGCTATTTAATTTTATGAGAATATAAATCCCGCCCGTCACCAGCGGAATTAAAAAATTGAGTAACAACCGTCTTGTGGTAGCATCCCAGATTTTGGCTTTGTGTTGTTTAGCTTTTCTTGTGGTAAGCAAAAAGGCTGTCACCACGCTTAACACTGCTACAGCAAGTAATAAACCAATGAGCATTTTAAAATTCCAACTGTGTAGTACAACGTACTCTCCTTTTGGCAGTAAAAAGAAGTAGGCTACTGCTGCGCCCGCAATGGCATAGATTCCAGCAAATATTCCTGAAAGCCCACTTAAGGATATAAAGCGAGACGATTTATTCATTAAATTTTTAATCTCGCTAATGTCTTTTAAATAATCTTGTTCGCTCATCTTTAAAGTACTTTGAAAAACAAAGTAAATGTATTTGATTGAATTTTCAGCTACATTTTTTAGAAACTTTAACAAAAAACAGGAAAAACCCTCATGAAAAACAGGAAAAACCCCCTTGTTAGTTATTTACAATTATTAGATTTTTGAAGTCAGATTTAAAGATTGTTTTTAGCCATAAAAACACAAGCGCCCGTCACATTACTAATTGGGGAGTTAGTATAGGCGGGCTTCTTTGATTAAAGTCACTTTTTTAGATGGCTTTTATTGTTTCTAATATGTACAAAAATAGTATTTTGGTAGTATGAATCCAGCCGAAGAGTACATCTTAAAAAAGCCAGAACCTTTCAGATCTATGTTGCTTGAAATACAAGTGTATATTGAGCAAACACTTCCAGATTTCGATTTAAAGTACAAATGGAAACTTCCTATTTATTACAGTGAAGATTGCCCAATTTGTTATTTAAATGTCACCAAAGGATACTTAGATGTTTGTTTTTGGGCACGTACAAAGTTTAATGTGCATTTAGATATATTAATTTCTGAAAAGCGAAAATTTGTAAAATCACTGCGCTATTACAAAGCAGAAGATATAGACGCAACTATTTTAATAGCATGTCTTGAAGAAGCATACCGCACAAAAACCAAAGGCTTTACAGCTGGGTAATGGTTTTTCTAATCGCTGTTAAGTCTGTTAGCAGTTTTTCCAGATTCGCAAGATCTAACATATTGGCACCATCACTTTTAGCATTGGCAGGGTCAAAATGAGTTTCTATAAAAAGGCCATCGGCTCCTGTGGCAATTCCTGCGCGGGCAATAGTGCTAATCATTTCGGGTCTTCCGCCAGTTACACCTACTGTTTGGTTGGGTTGTTGTAAACTATGTGTTACGTCCAAAACTACGGGTGCAAACTGTTTCATAGTAGGAATCCCTCTAAAATCTACAATCATGTCCTGGTAGCCAAACATGGTGCCTCTGTCGGTAATACACACTTGATTATTACCACTATCGGTTACTTTTTTAACGGCGTGTTGCATACTTTCCGGACTCATAAATTGTCCTTTTTTAAGATTTACCACTTTCCCGGTTGCAGCAGCAGCAACGACAAGATCGGTTTGGCGTACTAAAAAAGCAGGAATTTGGAGTACATCTACATATTCCGCTGCCAAGGCGGCGTCGCTACTTTCGTGAATATCGGTTACTGTTGGAATTTTAAAGGTTTCAGAAACTTTCCGAAGTATTTTAAGCGCTTTTTCATCACCAATACCTGTAAAACTATCGATACGGCTTCGATTTGCTTTTCTGAAACTTCCTTTAAAAATATACGGTATTTCTAGCTTATCTGTAATGGTAAGTACCTTTTCAGCAATACGTAGTGCCATGGCTTCCCCTTCAATAGCACAAGGGCCAGCGAGTAGGAAAAAGTTGTTGGAAGTGGTGTGTTTTAACTGCGGAATTAAATCTAAGTTCATAGTATTTTCGAGCTTTAAGGAAACAAAGATACGCAATATAAAAAATGAAGCATATTGGTTCAGCTTTAAACCGAAAGGTATTGTAATTACTTTTTTATAATTTTTTCAACTGAAATATGTCCGCTTTCTGAAGTTAATGTTATAAAGTAAACCCCTGTGGAAAGTTCGGAAAGGTCAATAAATGAAGGTTTGTCCAAGGCTTTTATTAGTTTGCCTGAAATGGAAGTAATGCTGGCAGATTTGATTGTTTCACGAGTATTAAAATAGACTTTATTTTCAGCTGGATTAGGGTAAATAATGATAGGGCTACTACTATTCTCTTCAAGTCCAAGTATTCCAGAATTTTTATACCAAGCCACTTTGTCATCTCCCAGTGAAGCAGAAATAACATCTAATAATCCGTCGCCATCTATATCTGCAGCTTGCGCATTTCTAGGGAAGTCTACTTCAGTTGTGATAGTTCGTATAGGGTTAAATACACCAAGGCCATTGGCATTTTCTATCCAAGATATAGTATCTGTATCACTGTTCCATAACAATACATCGTTATCGGCATCATTGTCCAAATCGTATATATAATATGTTGTTGTATTGTTTAAATGTAATATTATTTCAGGGGTATTATAGGAGCCATTATTGTTTAGGTTTTCCAGCCACCCGTGTCTTGTTCCAATACCATCACTGAAATATGAAATGACAATATCTTTCTTTCCATCTGTGTTTATATCTGCATATAACATAGTAGATGTGTTTGTGAAAGTTATATATTCATAAATTACGTTTTCACCACTTACTTGTGTATTCCCTAAATTTTCGTACCATACAATCTTGGATAGCGTAATCCCTTCTTTGGAGGTTAAGATGTCCAAATCTCCATCTCCATCAATATCTACTAAAAGGGGTGAGAAAAACCCTTCATCATGAGTGGCAAGTATATTTTCTTCGCCAAAATTACCTTCACCATCCAGATTTTCATACCACACAATTTTATAATTAACATCTTCATCAACATTGGCTATTATATCAAGATCTCCATCGTTGTCAAAATCTAGTGTTCTAATATCTCTTATCACATCAGGATTAGTGATTAAAGCTACTTCCTCGGTTACGAAGTTTCCCAGTCCATCTAGGTTTTCTAGCCAACTAACATCTCCTGGGCCGCTGCCATTTAAAAGAATATCATTGTCGCCATCGGTATCTACATCCACAAAAAGTACATCGGAGTAAGCCGCGCCAGTTGTTAGTGTAATTTTAGAGCCAAAGTTGCCAAGCCCATCCAAATTGCGAAACCACACTAACCTATGGTTTTCAACTTGCGCAGAGAGCACATCTATAAATCCGTCGTTATCTACATCTACGGGAATAGATAGGTATGCCTTATCGGTTTCAGCAGAAATAATCTGTTGTGACCCAAACTGAGCCTGCACGGAAACAAAACTTAAAAATATATAAAAGAAAAGTAGTGTTGTTTTCATAAGTAAATTTAAAAGCAGGGGAGCCAGTACCCGAAAGATACAAATTTATTACTTACGATTTTTAAGCATAAAACAAATGTTATAATTAACTCTAAATTCATTAATTAACTGTACTTTTGCACCGCCTAAAAAAGGGCGAAGATAGTACGATCTCTTAATTAAAAGTCACCCGTTTACTCGGGCGTTAAAAATGGAAATAAAAAACATCGCTATTATAGCACACGTTGACCACGGTAAAACAACCTTGGTAGATAAAATTATGCACCACTGTAGCCTGTTTCGTGAAAACGAAAAAACAGGAGAACTTATCCTAGATAATAACGATCTGGAACGTGAACGTGGAATTACCATTACTTCAAAAAACGTATCGGTAACCTATAAAGGCACTAAGATTAATATTATCGATACCCCTGGTCACGCCGATTTTGGTGGAGAGGTAGAACGTGTTTTGAACATGGCAGATGGAGTATTATTATTGGTAGATGCTTTTGAAGGTCCTATGCCACAAACACGCTTTGTTTTACAAAAAGCAATCGACCTTGGTCTAAAACCTTGCGTGGTTGTAAACAAAGTAGATAAAGAAAACTGTACTCCAGACGAAGTACACGAAGCCGTTTTCGATCTTATGTTCGAACTTGGTGCCGAAGAATGGCAATTAGACTTCCCAACCGTATACGGCTCAGCCAAAAATAACTGGATGAGCGATGATTGGCAAGACGAAACCGATAACATCGAACCGTTACTAGATATGGTGTTGGAACACATTCCTGCACCCGTAATTAAAGAAGGAAATACCCAAATGTTAATCACTTCTTTAGACTATTCTAGTTTCACAGGACGAATTGCTATTGGCCGTTTGTTGCGTGGTACTATTAAAGAAAACATGCCTGTTTCTTTAATGAAAAGAGATGGAACCATTAAAAAATCACGTGTAAAAGAAGTACATACGTTTGAAGGTTTGGGAAGAATGAAGGTAGACGAGGTACAAGCCGGAGATATTTGTGCATTGGTGGGTATTGAAGGTTTTGAAATTGGCGATACTGTTGCAGATTTCGAAAACCCGGAAGCATTAAAAACGATTGCTATCGATGAGCCAACTATGAGTATGTTGTTTACTATTAACGATTCTCCTTTCTTCGGAAAAGATGGAAAGTTTGTAACATCGCGTCATATTAAAGATCGTTTGGCAAAAGAATTGGAAAAAAACTTAGCACTTCGTGTAGAAGATACGGGTAGTGCAGATAAATTTATGGTGTTTGGTCGTGGAGTATTGCACCTTTCGGTTTTAATTGAAACTATGCGTCGTGAAGGATATGAACTTCAAATCGGACAACCACAGGTAATTATCAAGGAAATTGACGGTGTAAAATGTGAGCCAGTAGAAGAGTTAACCATCGACCTTCCAGAGCACGTAAGTGGTCGTGCCATAGATATGGTAACTATTAGAAAAGGGGAGATGACCAGTATGGAAGCCAAAGGCGAACGAATGATATGTAAATTTATCGTTCCTTCTCGTGGAATTATTGGCTTGCGTAACCAATTGTTAACCGCTACAGCTGGTGAAGCAATTATGACGCACCGTTTCTTAGAATACCAACCGCTAAAAGGAGGTATTCCAGAACGCTTAAATGGTAGTTTAGTGTCTATGGAAAATGGTTCTGCCATTCCGTATTCTATCGATAAGTTACAAGATCGTGGACGTTTCTTCGTAGATCCAGGAGAGGATATTTACGAGGGTCAGGTAATTGGTGAAAATACACGCCAAGACGATATGACGGTAAACATTACCAAAACTAAAAAATTGAGTAACGTACGTTCTTCTGGAGCAGATGACAAAGCAAAAATTGTTCCTGCTATTAAATTTTCACTGGAAGAAGCGTTAGAGTATATACAGAAAGATGAGTATGTTGAGGTAACTCCTAACTTCCTTAGATTACGTAAAGTGTATCTAAAAGAAGTAGACCGTAAGCGTAACAAGCTGTAAATTTTAAGACTTGAAAACGGGCAAAACTGTCCGTTTTTTAGTTTATTTGTTGTTAATTTAATTTAAAAGGTTTCCATAACCTTAAATAGGTAAGCGTATGAATTTTTTGTATTTCGATCCAGGATTAGGAGCAATGATTGTGCAGGCAGTAGTTGCTGCAGCAGCAGGAGTTTTATTGTTTTCAAAAAATGCGTGGTATAAGGTAAAGGCGTTCTTCGGATTACTGAAAGAGGAAGATGATGCCTATGACTCCATAGACATTGACGAAGATAACGACGACTCCGAAATTAATCTCGATGAGCACAAAAAATAATACACACGAAGCCTCGTTTAGAGATCCTTCTGGCTATATGTTTCACGATGGCGATATACTACGTCGCGTGATAAACCCCATTTATTTTCCACAGTATAATAAGCTAAAAGAGAGTGGTTTTTTTGGAACCCTCATCAAGCAAGGCTTGTTAATTCCGCATACCGAAACTTCGGTGGCGGACGATAAAATTGTGATTACCCCGGAACATATCCCATTTATTACCAATCCGTACGAGTGGAGCTTTCAACAATATAAACACGCTGCATTACACACATTAAAACTTCAGAAATACGCACTTTCAAAAGGCTTTATTCTGAAAGATGCTTCGGCCTATAATGTTACTTTTCACAAGGGAAAACCTGTTTTTATAGATACACTTTCTTTCGATTTTTATGAAGAAGGCACTCCTTGGAGAGCTTACAAGCAATTTATTACTCACTTTTTTGGGCCTTTGGTGTTGGCAAAATACCACGGCACCGAAATTTTCAAAATGCTTCAAACGCATATAGATGGAATTCCAGTAAAACTGATTGCTTCTATGCTACCTGGAAAAACCAAATTAAGCGCTACTATACATACCAATATTCACTTGCTGGCTAAAATGGAAAGCAAGCATAGTGAAGATTATAAAGCTGAGACAAAGGTTACAAAACTTTCGAAAAAACAGCAGAGTAATATTTTGGAAAGCCTCTTCAATTTTATTAAAAAATTAGAGCTCAACGAAACAAGCGAATGGGGTAATTATTACGATAAAACCAATTACGAAACTGCCGCTTTTGAAGGTAAAAAGAAACTTATCCGTGAATGGGTAACACCACTTAATCCACAGCGTTTAATAGACGTAGGTGGTAACGACGGAACTTTTGCCAGAACTGTTTTGGACAAGGTTCCAGACGTGTTAGTGACCGATATTGATAGCAATGCGGTAGATTATAACTACACTCAATTGCAAGAAAATAAAGAAACCAATATGCTTCCTTTTGTGTGCGACGTGTTACAACCAGCACCCGGAATTGGTTTTAATAATACCGAAAGAAACTCTTTAATCGATCGCCTTAAAGATTACAAACCAGACATTACCATGGCGCTGGCGTTAATTCATCACATTACGCTTTCTGGAAATGTGCCCTTTGCAAAATCGGCAGAGTTTTTTGCAAAATTCTCTGGGACATTAATTATAGAATTTCCAAAGCGTGAAGATTCCTGGGTAGAAAGTTTACTAGTTCGTAAACGTGAGTTTATGAATCACTTCGATTTTTATAACGAAACCGATTTTGAAGCTGGTTATACCCAATTTTTCGATATCGAAAAAAAGGAAATCGTGCCAGGTACCAAACGCGTTTTATACCTAATGAAGCGTAAGTAGGGTAGGCGGTCTCTTAAAACCAAGCATCATTTTGAAACCTTCTGTGAAACGTTCGCTCTATATTTCTTTGTTAGCAGCGCTTGCAGCAGGCTTGTATCCATTGCTTTTTTATGTTTCCAATAACTATACCCTTGTAAATTCTTGGGGCCATCTTACCTATTTTGTAAGTATTTTTATTGTGGCGCCCGCACTAATCTTTTCTTTACTGAAGCTTATTTCAAGTATTTCAAATTTTGATAAGGTTGAAAAATTTGTATTACCGTTTTTAAACCTCTTTGTGTTTCTGTTTTTTATTAAAACGGGGTTGTATGCAGGGTTACAAATCTGGATGGTAGCAGGCATCACTGTTGTAGCATTGGGGTATGCTTTCTTTTTTTATACATACTTTTTTAAAGTTGTAGTGTTTCAATTATTACTGGCGGTGGTGGCGAGTTTTTATTTAATTCCAGCTATTATAGATCAATTTCAGTATAGTAAAGAATGGATGGAGCAACCTGATGCAATTACTACAATTAAATTTAAAAAAAAGCCTAATGTGTATCTCCTTCAGCCAGATGGGTATGTTAATTTTTCAGAATTGAAAAAAGGGTTTTACAACTTAAAAGACAATGAGTTAGAGCATTTTCTTCAGCAAGAAAATTTTACGTTGTATCCCAATTTTCGAAGTAATTATGCCTCAACCCTTACTTCTAACAGTTCGCTTTTTGCAATGAAACATCATTATTATTTGGCTACCAATAAGTTTACTGAAATGCTAGATGCGAGAAACATTATTGTTAGTGACAACCCAGTGCTTACTATTTTCAAAAACAATGGGTATACCACAAATTTCCTTGCCGAGAGACCCTATCTCCTCATCAATAAACCAAAGATGGGTTATGATAGTAGTAACTATGTAAACAGAGATTTAGGATACATTACCACTGGCCTGAAAGAAAAGAAGGATGTTATTGGTCCGCTGAAGGTTTTCATAGAAAATAAAACTGAAAAACCCGCATTTCATTTTGTTGAAATTTTTGAACCCGGTCATATTTCCGTTGACGAATCTAACACTAAAGGCATTGAAAAGGAACGCGAGATCTGGATTTCAAAGTTAGAAGAAACGAATAGAAAATTAATTGACGCTGTAGCTTTTATTAAAGAAAACGATCCCCAAGGAATTATCATTATTCTGGCAGATCACGGTGGTTTTGTAGGATTAAACTACATGCATGAGGCGTACGAAAAAACACAAAATAGGGATGTGTTATATTCTATATTTGGAGCAAATCTAGCCATCTATTGGCCAGAGAAAACATTTGAAACAGCTTACGATATAAAATCTAGTGTGAACCTATTTAGAATACTATTTAGTGCGTTAAGTGAAGATCCTTCGTTGCTTGAAAACTTGCAGGACGATGGCTCTTATTTGCCAATTTTAAAAGGAGCGAGAAAAGGGATTTATCAAGTACTTGACAACGCGGGAAACATAGTTTTTAAGAAACAATAATTACCGTTACTTTTACATTGCTTATGAAAATACCTCAGTTTAAAAAAACAGTATTGTATGGTCTCGCTGCAGGACTGTATCCTATAATTTTTTTCTATACCAATAACTTTTCGCTAATTAATTCATGGAAGCATTTCGCTTTTTTTATTGGATTGTTTTTGGTAATACCTGTGAGCGTGTTTTTGGGAATTCAGGTATTTAGCTTTTTACCTTTTGTAAAAAAAATAAAACCGTTTGCTTTCCCGTTTTTAAATATCGCTGCTTTTTTATGCTTCATTCAAATTTGTTTGTATGCAAAATTGCAGTGGGTGTTTACGGCTATCATTATAGTAATTGCCCTATTGTTTGCCGTCTTCTTAAAAAAGTATTTTAAGAAAGTGGTGGTGCTACAATTAATTTTGGCGCTTATAGGGCTGTTTTGGTTGTTTCCTACAATTAAAAACCAATGGACTTACTCTAACGAGTGGACCCAACAGCCAGACGATATTGAGGACGTAGTTTTTAAAAAGCGACCAAATGTATATTATATTCAGCCGGATGGGTATGTGAATATTTCAGAAATAGACAAAGGAGCTTACCAGATAGATAACAGCGATTATTGGAACTTTTTACGTAAAAACGGCTTCAAAATTTATCCTAACATTCGTAGTAATTATAGTTCTACGCTGGTTTCAAACAGCGCTACTTTTACCATGAAGCATCATTATTATAATAACGGCTTCAATTTTAGTGAAATTGCCAATGCTAGAAAGGTGATTATTTCGGATAATCCTGTACTTAATGCTTTTAAAAAGAATGGCTACAAAACCCACTTTTTGGCCGAAGGTTCATACCTGTTAACTAATTTTCCAGAAATGGGTTATGACGTTAGTAATTTTAATTATGACGATATAGATTTAATTACCACTGGCTTTCAGAAAGAAGAAGATATCTTAGTTCCCATTGAAAAATACTTAAACATAGACGAAGATACATCGAAGTTTTTCTTCATCGAAATTTTTAAACCCGGACACGTACAATCTCTTAAAAGTGTTAGTGAGGGAGCCCAAAAAGAGAGAGAGATTTACATACAAAATCTTACTATGAGCAACGAGCGGCTTAAAAAGATTATCTCTATGATTAAAGAAAAAGACCCTAATGGGCTTATTTTAATTATGGCAGATCACGGCGGTTATGTGGGGTATGAGTACATGCTTGAGGTGCGCAACAAAACACTGGACAGAGATAGGATTTATTCGGCTTTTAGCACACAATTTTCTATTAAATGGCCAAATGGCGAGGCGCCAGCGATAGACAAGCATTTTAAAAGTGGAATCAATACCTTTAGAATTTTGTTTTCATATTTAAGTGAAAACAACAAATATCTGGATCATTTACAAGAAGATGCCACCTATACCATTATAAAAGAAGGTGCGCCCCAAGGAATTTATAAATGTATAGATGGTGAGGGCAAAATAGTATTTGAAAAACATTAAAACCTTTAATTAATTAATGAAATTTCCCCTAACAAAATATGAATTTAAAGTAGCCTTAGCAGCTGGACTCTATCCATTTTTCCATTACTACAACGGTAATTTTGATATGGCCGACTCGTGGTTACAACTTGGATTTTTAGTGGGCATTTGCTTTGTATTGCCCCTACTTGTAATGGTGCTTTCCAAACCTGTTTTTAAATTAGGATTTCTACAAAAGCTTGAAAAATATAGAATGGCTGGGGTTAACCTTGTCATGTTTTCGGGACTTATTGCGATGCTTATTTTTTTAGGAAATAAGAAATTTATTGCAGTTGTAATTTTTTGTGCAGCTTTAGTAAGTTTTTTAGCTTATAAATATTTAAAAAAAATTATTGTCATTCAGTTTTTATTAGCAGTGCTTGGTGTAATTACCCTGATCCCACGGTTATGGTTTATGGTGCAATACAATGCAGATTGGACTGAAATTTCTTCAGAATTACAGAATATAGAGTTAAAACATAAACCGAATATTTATGTAATTCAACCAGATGGGTATGCAAATTTCAGTCATTTGTCAGAACCGCCTTATAGTTTCGATAATTCAGCATTTGAAAGCTATTTAAGCAATCAGGGCTTCGTAAACCACCCTAATTATCGAAGTAATTACTATTCCACACTTACTTCTAACGCTGCTTTGTTTTCGATGAAACATCATTACTATCAAAATACATATCCCGGAAACCTTAAAACCATGGGGGCACAGGAAGTGGTGGTAGGACCCTATAACAACACACTCAATATCTTAAAGAACAACGGCTATACCAGTCATTTTATAACAGATAACTCGTACTTTTTAATCAATGGAAAACAAACTGCGTTTGACCATTGTAATATAGAGCGCAAGCAAGTAAAAATATACGATACAGGACCTGTTCGTGGTGCCGATATTATTCCGGATTTTGACGCAGCTATGGCAAATCTGCCGAAGGGAGCTAATTTTGTGTTTATTGAAAAAACAATCCCTAGCCACGTTACTCATGAAAAGGGATATACGCTGGGTGTTGCAGGCGAGCGAGATGCATACCTTAACAGATTAGAACAAGCAAACGAATGGCTTACCAGTCTAATTGAAATAATTAATAAATACGATGATAACCCAATGATTATTTTAGTGGCAGATCACGGTGGTTATGTGGGTTTACAGTATGTTCAAGAAGTAGAAACCCGAAAAATTAATCCCGAAGAAACCGTCTCTTCTTTTACGAGTATGCTTACCATTAAGTGGCCAAAGGGATATACCCCAAGGCATACCAACATTGAATCTAGCGTTAATATGTTTAGGACTATTTTTGCTGAACTCGGAAATAACGATTCCATTCTAGAGACAGAAGAGCCTAATACAAGTTATATTCCGTTGTATGATAGTTTTTTTGGAGCTCATTTTTATGAATGTATTGACGAAGATTACAATGTAGTTTTTGAGAAAATTTAACAATATTATGGATAGTGGCATCACAGATACAAACAAATAAGCTATCCTTTGCTTACATAAGTGTATTAATTGTGATTAAGAGAAATTCATAAAAAAGCAGAAATTTTGACACAAAAAAGCCCAAACAGGTTCTTACAACAATTTAAACTCCCAATAGTATTAGGATTTGCTGCAGGACTGTATCCATTGTTTTTTTACTATACCAACAATTTTACAATGGTAAGTTCTTGGAAACAATTGGCGTTTTTTGTGATGTTATTTTTGGCACTTCCCTTGACTGTTTTTGTATTTATAAAACTAGTTACATTTAAAAAAGAAAATCTAGTATGGCGGGAGCGGTTATATACTTTTTTTAGTGTCACCTTTTTCTTACTGTTTATACAACTTTGTTTGTTGGCAGAGATGAAGCCTCTATACACTGCGCTAGCTGTTCTTATTGGTTTTACGGCTGCTTATTTGCTTTATAAATACATTTATAAAATTATGGCAGTGCAATACATTCTTGCCGTTATAGGACTGTTTTCGTTAGTGCCCATTTTATATAAGCAGCTTACGTATTCTTCAGATTGGATGCAACAGCCAGACGATATTCTTTCGGTAACATTTCAACAAAAGCCCAATGTGTATTTCATTCAGCCGGATGGGTACCTCAATTTTTCTGAAATTGAAAAAGGTGCCTACCAATACAACAACAATAGTTTTAAAAACTACCTCACTCAAAATAGGTTTACACTTTACGAAGATTTCCGAAGTAATTATACCGCCACACTAATTTCTAATGCTTCTTTGTTTGCCATGAAGCACCATTACAATAGCTATGGTTTTAATTTGAGTGAAGTGATAAACGGTCGCGAAATTGTAGTGACCAAAAACCCGGTTTTGGATATATTTAAAAAGAATGGTTATAAGACCCATTTTTTACCCGAATGGCCTTTTTTCCTTACCAGCTTTGCCAAAATGGGTTACGACGAGTGTAATTTTACTATCGAAGAAGATGTGTCTTTCGTGGGAAAAGGCTATTATAAAGAGAAAGATATTCTACAACCCCTTAAAAACTATATTACTGAAGATCCCACAAAACCAAAATACTTCTTCCTTCAGATTTTTAGCCCTGGTCATGTTCCATTTTATGAAAAAGATAACGAAGGCGTTGTCGAAGAACGTAGGCAATACCTGGAGAGACTTGAGGAAGCCAATACAAAACTAAAAGAAATTATAACTAATATCGTTGCAGTAGATCCAACCGCTATTATCGCTATTTTGGCAGATCATGGCGGTTATGTTGGCTTGGATTATATGGAAAAAATACATTCAAAAACTACAGATCGGGATAAGCTCTACTCTGCTTTTTCTTCCCAAATGGCCATTCGTTGGCCCGAGGGAACTACCAATTTTTATAAAGAGGAATTAAAAACCAATGTTAACTTTTTTAGAATATTATTTTCAGAATTAAGCCAGCAACCTCAATATTTGCAGCATTTGGAAGAAGATGCCAGTTTTGTAACCATAGAAAAAGATGCGCCCAAAGGTGTTTATAAGTGTATTGATAGTAGCGGAGCCATAGTTTTCGAAAAGTTATAAGTAGTGCCACAGACAAAACGATATAGTAAAAAAGTAATCTTCTTGGCAGCCATTGCTCCAGGGCTGTATCCTATCATTTTTTTTTATAGCAAAAACTTCCCATCGGTAAATTCTTGGGAGCATTTTTGGTTTTTCATTGTTGCTTTTTTAATGATACCTATCGCCATTTTTTTTACTGCTGAAGCCGTTTGTAGGTTTAAACCACTACGAAAGTTTCAAAAATATGTATTGCCTTTTTTAAATATATTTACATTTCTTTATTTGCTGAAGGTGTGCCATTACATTGGTATTGAAAAGGATAAAATTCTTATTGCTTTTTTAATTGCCGTGGTGATAGCCTTTTTTTTGTACAAACATTTGCTCAAGATAATTGTGCTTCAGGTGCTGTTTGCTATTACAGCGATTTTCAGTCTGGTGAGTACGGTAGGTCATTTTACTTCTATTTCCGAAGCGTGGCGAGAACAACCCGATACTATTGCAGCGGTCACGTTCAACAAGAGTCCGAATGTATATTTAATTCAAGCAGATGGATATGCCAATTTTGCTGAATTGAAAGGTGGACATTACAATTTTGATAATTCAGAATTTGAAACGTTTATGCAACAGCAAAACTTCACGACATACCCCAACTATCGTAGCAATTATTCTACCACCATAGAGTCTAACGTTACCATGTTTAATATGAAACATCACTATTACAACAAAGCGATAGATTACAACGAAATTTATAACGGGCGTAATATGATTATTACCGAAAATCCTGTACTACATGCGTTCAAAAATAATGGCTATAAAACTTATTTTTTAACCGAAACACCCTATCTGCTTGTGAACCGGCCAAAGATGGGGTACGATGTCTGCAATCTACCGTATAGCGATATGAAATATATTCGAAACGGAGCAAAACGCACAAAAGAAATTGAAACATCTTTAAAAATATATTCAGAAGAAAAAATACCCCAGCCTAAATTCTTTTTTATACAATTATTGAACCCGTGGCACGTAACCAGCGTAAACAATGCTTTCAAAAAGAAAGAGGAAGAGCGGGAGACATATTTAAAAAATCTACAAGAAACCAACAAGATTTTGCAAAGAAGCATTTCACAGATTAAAAAAACGGACCCTCATGCTTTAATTATTTTAATGTCGGATCATGGTGGTTATGTTGGTATGCGACACACAGGTGAAAAGCGAACCAAAAATATGGATCGCGATTTCCAATACAGTATTTTTGGTGCAAATCTTGCGATTGCTTGGCCTAATGATACCAAGCCAGCATATGATGCGAACCTAAAATCTTCCGTAAATCTTTTCCGAGTGTTGTTTACCTATCTTTCAAACAACAAAAGTTATTTGAAGAATCTTCAAGAAAATGGAAGCTATCTCATTATAAAAAAGGGGGCCGAAAAAGGGATCTATCAAACTATAGACAATGCTGGGAATATTGTGTTTACGCCTTTAGAGCAATTACCTTTTTAACCCTAGAATACTAAAGAATAAACTAAATAAAATTACTTGCACCCCTAGTAGCATAGTAGTTATCGCAGGTATTACCAAGCGAAGGGTACTAGAATTTGTAATATCTCCAAAATTTAGGTCGTGCCAATAGTTATAGGCTAAAAAACTTAATACAACACCTGTAATAATAAGTAAGGCACCAACAATAAGTCCCTTTTCAAGATTTATAAATTTAAATTGTTTGTCGTATTTATCGGACTTTGGTAAGAGTCCGTTTTCAACAGTAAACACCTTTGTAAGCCCATAAAAAACGATAAATTGAAAACCAATTAACAAGCTTACTGAAGTGAATAATAGCGTGTGTACATCGAACGTAACAGTACCAATGGTTGCGGGACCATAAGTTAAAATAGCAGATGTTATTAAACCGAAAAAAAACATAAAGAATCCTGGGTAATAGAACAACCATTTTGGGCTGTAAAGCACTAAAAATCTTAGATGACGCCAACCATCTCGCCAGGTGTTTAAATGCGGAGGCCTGGTTCGTCCATCTACCGAAAGTGTGGTAGGTACTTCGGCAATTTTCATATCTTTCAAACTTGCCTTCACAATCATTTCACTGGCAAACTCCATTCCTGTAGTTTTCAATTCCATTCTTAAAAAAGCATCTTTGCTAAAACCTCGTAATCCACAATGGAAATCACCAATTTTAGATTGAAAAAATAAACGACCGATAAATGAAAGCACGGGGTTTCCTAAATATTTATGTAAAAAAGGCATTGCTCCCTTTTCAATTCCACCTTTAAAGCGGTTCCCCATTACCAGGTCATACCCTTCACGGAGTTTTATAAGATAGGGCATCATATTACTAAAATCGTAACTATCATCGGCATCACCCATCATCACATACGTGCCTTTTGCTGCTGTAATCCCTCCAATTAAGGCATTTCCGTAGCCTTTATCTTTTACGTGTACTACGCGGGCGTTTAGGTCTTCAGCAATTTTTATAGAGCCATCGGTACTGCCATTGTCTGCAATAACCACTTCACCACGCACGTTTTCTCGTTCAAAAAAACCTTGTGCTTTTTTAATACAAATAGCTAGTGTTTCAGCTTCGTTTAGGCAGGGCATTACTACAGAAAGCTCAGGATTCATGGCGTGGAATAAATTTTTTCAAAAGTATGATTAAAATCAGAAGTCCAAGAAAATAATTGTAAAATAAATAACGCATAATGCTGTGCGAAGCAATGGCTACAATCATAGCATTAGAAATAATAAAAAGTGTAGCCATTAAAATGAATCCTCCGTTTTGTCCAAATCGCCTTATAACCTTCCCCAAGCTAAGTATGCATAGGGCAATAACAAAAAATAGTATAAAAACCGATTTAAATCCATGAACGATGCTAGTGTAGTAGAGCGCAATAAATTCGTTAAAATGGGCATTTATAAGTTTGGGTGTCATGGTTTTACAGGCATTTTCGATCGCAAACGCATTTCCATTGGGAGGCACTCCTTGAGTTAAGTAATAGTGAAGTCCAAAATCGTGAATATTCTGGTTGCAGATCTTTGGGAAATTATAGTGAAAACGCATGTATTTTTCATCATAACTTCCTTGTACCTTACTGCTTAAAAGGCTAAGACTATCCAGCCTTTGGTGCGAATGGTTATAAATTGTTTTTATGTCTTCATCTTCAAAAAGTTCAACATCTTTAGCTTCGGCACTATAAAGCGGGAGCGCAACAATATTTACGTAGCTGTATGGGGTAGTTTTAAAATAACCGTAAAAAATGGCATGGTAAGTTCTATCTGCAAATCCTGAAAGTAATGGTAATAATAGTAATAAGAGAAAAATTACTAAGGATTTTGGTTTAAAAATTTGCGCTTTCAGTTTCAGTAGAAAAATAAAACCAATAATGGGTGCAATTATTACAAACTGGCCCCGTGTAAGAGTCAGCACTAAGAATACAATGGAAATGTGAAAAACCTTTTTTGTCTGATTTCTAAACAAAAAATCTATTGCAAACGATACTAGTAGGAGGTATAATGGATATGCCAATCCTTCTGAAGTTAGATTTACAGCAATTTCAATAGGTTTAAAATAAGGGAATATTAGTACAGCAAGCAGCAATGCTTTAGCTAGCCAGGAAAATTTGAACAATTGGCTCACATTTTTTAGGATTACCACGATTGCCAGAAACCCCATCACCAAATGTCCAACTAGCGCCCCCAAGTCAAAACCACTACCAAATAGGGCTCGGAGACCTCTTAAATAGAAAATATAGCCTGGGAAACGAGTAATATCGGCTCGTAAATAGCTATAGGTATCTGGAGAATATACTGGAGGTTGAAAGATGAAAAACAAGAAAAAACCGCAAAAAATAACAAAGAGTAGCCTGTTTTCTAGATTGTTTTTAGGAAGCAAGGTTTGTATTCTACTCAATTTAAATGCTATTTAAGCGTTATAGAAGCCACAATAAAAGTAAAAATAATTTTAGTTTTACCATGAAGTGCCTAACTTTTTTTGTTTTACCTACAAAATTTACATTTTGAACCCTAATTTTGCAATATTTAAATTCCGTAGCTTTGGCTATGCAAGAGAAAATTACTTCTTTAGAATACAAAAGCTGAATTTTTCGGTTCTAAAAAAAATAACCACTCTAACGATAACCAACAACTGTTTATTTGAGCCAGTCCATAACCACTTTTCACATCGAAACATATACTTCTGCGCATAAAAATGTGTGGAACCAATTTGTAACTACAGCAAAAAATGCCACGTTCTTATTTCATAGAAATTTTATGGAGTACCATAGCGACCGTTTTAAAGATGCTTCACTTTTGGTTTTTAAGAATATAAAGCTAGTTGGTATTTTGCCTGCAAATAGAGTAGGAGACACCATTTTTTCACATCAAGGCTTGTCGTACGGCGGATTGGTCCTTTCTAATAAAACCAAGCTAGTGGAGGCTGCTTTGGCTTTTAAAGCAATTTTAAAATTTTTGGAAGCTGAAAAGGTGACTACACTGCATTTGAAAGTGATGCCGAAAATTTACCATCTACAACCTGCAGACGAAATAAAGTATCTTTTATTCTTAACCGAAGCAACCCAAACCCGTGTCGATGTATCTGCTACTATATACAATGAAAGCGCGTTGAAGATTCAAGCTAACAGAATGGAAGGTGTTAAGAAGGCTCTAAAACAAGGCCTGTGGCTAGAAACCGAACAAAATTTTAGTACTTTTTGGACTAAAATTTTAATCCCCAATTTACAAAATCGTCACGGAGCCAGCCCTGTTCATTCCCTAGAAGAAATTGAATCGCTTGCTGCCAAATTTCCTAAAAACATTGTACAGTTTAATGTGATGAAAGAACATGATATAGTTGCAGGAGCCACGCTGTTTATTACAGATACTGTAGCGCATGTGCAGTATATTTCTGCCAATGAAGACAAACAACAATTAGGAAGTTTAGACTTTTTGTTTCACCAATTAATAACCTCTAACTATCGAGAGAAAAAATATTTCGATTTTGGTGTTTCTAATGAAAATCAAGGGAAAAACATAAACAAAGGATTACAATATTGGAAAGAATGTTTTGGCGCCAGAAGCATCACACAAGAATTTTACGAAGTGAAAACCGCCAACCATACTAAATTAGATTTTGTTTTTATATAATGAACTCCTATCGCCCTTTTCTTTTACCTGCAAAATATCCATTGTACACCCTAATTTCGTTATTTTTAGCTTCCATAGGGTTGGCTATGCTATTAAAAAATCAATTCATTAGACCACAAAAGCAATATTTTTCGGTTCCAAATAACAAGTCAGAATGAGTTCAATTCCATTTTTAGATTTACATGCTATAAACAACCGTTTTGAGAATGCTTTTAAAGAAAAGTTTAAGCAGTTTTTAGATACTGGCTATTATATTTTAGGCGGAAATGTTACGGCTTTTGAAACTGCGTTTGCAAACTTCTGCGGTACAAAACATTGTATAGGCGTTGGGAATGGTTTGGATGCACTTCGTCTTATTTTGGAAGGCTACAAAGTGTTGCACAAATTGAAAGAAGGTGATGAAGTTTTGGTAGCTTCCAATACGTTTATAGCAACTATCGTAGCCATTAAACAAGCAGGTTTAACCCCCGTTTTAGTAGAAGCTGAAGCCGAAACTTTCAATTTCAACCTAAAACATCTAACCACTAAAATTTCAGCAAAAACTAAAGCCATTATGCCTGTACACTTGTACGGTCAATTAGCTCCAATGACTGCTATTTTGCAATTGGCCAAACAACATAATTTACTCGTTGTTGAAGATGCCGCCCAAGCACACGGTGCAAAAAATGAAACAGGAAAACGGGCTGGGAATCTAGGCGATGCTGCAGGATTTAGCTTTTACCCGTCTAAAAATTTAGGGGCTTTAGGCGATGGCGGAGCTGTCACCACTAATGACGATGAGCTGGCAACAACTTTGAAAAAACTTCGTAATTATGGGGCAGTTAGTAAATATAAAAATGAGTTGCTAGGTGTTAATTCTAGATTAGATGAAATTCAGGCAGGGTTTCTGAATATAAAGCTACCTTCTTTAGATGACGATAATAACAACCGTAGAAGTATTGCCAAACGATATTTAGCTGAGATTAAAAACGATAAAATTACACTACCAACGTACGATGGTTCCGAAAACCACGTGTTTCATTTGTTTGTTATTCAGGTGAAAGATCGTGAAGCTTTTATTTCGTATTTAGAGAAGAACCAAGTGGGGTATTTAATTCACTATCCCTTGCCACCGCACCAACAGAAGGCATTGCCGGAGTTTGTAGAATTGTCGTTTCCTTGTTCCGAAAAAATACATCAACATGTACTAAGCCTGCCCATGAGTCCCGTAATGAGTGAAACAGAAGTGAGCCGAGTTATTCAGGTTTTGAATACATATTAAGTTTTGAGAAAAGCAAATAAAATAAAGACTACCAATTAACGTCTACCGACTACCAACTAAAAATGAAAATCCCACAATTTATACGTGCCAATCTGTTGCTTAAAATGACCTCACTTAATGCGGTGGTGGTTAGCATACGACTTGCTATTGCGTTTGTCATGCAACGCGTTATGTATGAGTTTATAGGAGCCGAAGGGCTTTACAAAGTTGGGCAGTTACGTAGTTTAGAGCAATTGCTTACTTCGGTTACTTCTATGGGAGTTTTTAATGGGGTGGTAAAATATCTTGCTGAATACAAGGAAGATAAACCACAGTTACAAAAGTTGTTTTCTTCGGCGTTTGTTTTTTCTGTAGTAGGAACAACGGTTGCTGCGGTAGGATTGTTTTTTGGCGCAGGGTTTTTAAGTGAATATCTTTTTGCCACGACAGACTTCACCTACCTGTTAAAATTTATTGCAGTGCTTACACCTGCTATCGCCCTACAGCGCATTTTTGATGGCGTGGTAAATGGATTGTCGCAATACAAACAGTATGCGAAGATTCAATTTATAAGTTATATTATAAGTACGGTGCTTACTATAACAGCGCTCTTTTATTATAATTTAGACGGCGCATTAGTAGCAATTGCGTTAGCGCCAGTAATTCAGTTAGGGATGATTTTTGTTGTATTCTTTACAGTCCTTAAAGAGTATATTCAATTTAAAGAGCTTTCTTTTAAGGCACCCATGGCGAAGAGTTTGTTAGCTTTTACACTTATGAGCTTTGTGTCTTCAATTTTATTGCCCTTTGTAGAAATAGATTTACGTTCTATGATTGCTGAACGAATTTCAGAAACTGATGCTGGGGTTTGGACCAATGTAACGGTGTTGTCAAAAAATTATATGGTATTCTCTGGTTCTATTTTTACGCTATATGTACTGCCTAAATTTGCTAGTATCCATACCGGAAAAGAGTTTAAGAGTGAAGTTTTCAATATTTATAAAACATTGTTACCCATTTTTGGCGTTGGAATGCTCGTGGTTTATTTATTGCGAAATGTCCTTATTGAACTATTATATCCAGGATTAACCGAAATGGCTCCGCTCTTTAAATGGCAGCTTATGGGAGATTTTATTCGCTTAGGGTCCTTGGTATTGGCGCATCAGTTTTTGGCGAAGAAAATGGTTCGAAACTATATTTTTTCTGAAATTTTCTCCATTGCGCTCTTCTTTGGTTTATCGTATTATTTTGTAGCAGATTATGGTGTAGAAGGTATTGTGATAGCACATTTTATACGATATGCACTGTACTTTATATTAGTAATATTCTTACTGTGGCGTTATTTTAACAACCGAAGAAATAAAAGATTGAAAGCTTAAAAAACCGATTAAAACTGTAATTTTAGCATCACTATGTCTGTAGAAACTTGTACCTTATTTTTAGACAACGAACCTTTCGAATTTAAAGTAGAAGGCAACTTCTTTTGGGGAGAAAACAAACAATTGTTTCAACCCGAAGACAACGTAATCTCCAAAGTTTCGTGGAGTAAGGACGGTTTTGGTGTGGTAGATGCCTTTCACGACAAAGAATTTGATGCGCTAAAAAAATCTATTTTAGAAAACATTCTAAAAGCATTTGATGTTCACGAAATTGAATATCCAGAAAATTTTCAGCTAAAAGACTATCATAAAATAGTTGCCACAAACGAACAGCATTTACAAGTAATAGACATTACCCGAAACTTAACCAACGAAGACTTCGATTTCGATATAGATATGCTTGCTGAACGTTTCGGAAAAATCCTTGGGTACGAGCTTACTTCGTTTGTAGAAGAATTAGGGAAGTCGCACATACAAATTAGGATTAATCGTCCAAGTTCGTTAGATATTAATCCGCCACACAGAGATGGTTATTTAAGCTATTGGGAAGACGTTGTAAACGTATGGATCCCCATAGAAGGTTGCACTCCACAAACATCGTTGCCTGTACTGCCAGGGAGTCATTTGTTGCCAGAAAACGAAGTGTTACGTACCGAAAGCAAAGGCGCAAAAATTAATGGAAACACCTATTATGTGCCCTGTATCTTGAAAACCAAATCTGGCGATTTAAAAATGATGCGCCCCAACCCAAAAGATGGAGAAGCATTGCTCTTTTCACCTTTCTTAATCCATGGCGCTGCTGTAAATAGAAGTGACAGCACAAGAATTTCTATAGAGTTACGATTTCCGAAGGTGAAGCAGAAGAGGAGTTGAGGCGTTTAGAGGTATTTAATTTTATTTTTTCCATCAACCATCAACCATCAACCATCAACCATTAACCAATACTCATAGTCCATTTTTCAAAATAACGCTTGGCCGCAAGCACGTGATCGTGTTCTTTCTCCACGAATGCTCGGGCATTTTTAGAAATTTCTATAATTTTTTCAGGGTTGTCAATAAGCCAGATTAATTTATCGGCAATTTTTTGAGCATCTGGGAGGGCATTTATGGCTACTTGGTCTTTAAGAAGCTGGTAATAGTCTAGAAATTCCTGTTCGGCACCTGTAAATACTACTTTTCCTTTTGCCATCGCTTCTAGTGCATTAAACCCCTGGTCATAAGCAAAAACCTGATCTAAGAGGATGTGGCAGTTGTCAAATAGTTTAATGTATTCGGCATAAGGGACGCTTCGTACCGTTATTATTTGTATTTTTTCTGAATGTGTTTCAGCAACTAATGCGAGTGCATTTTCAAAAATATCGTTCCCTTTTTTGTAGTAATTATTGTTGTTAATTCCGTGAAAGATGATCACTTTATCTTCAATTTTTGGGAGCTGGTATTTAAAGTTGTTTAGATTTACTGGGTTTGGTACCATTCCCAGATACTTAGGATGTCCTTGTAGCGGAATATCATAATCGAAATCTGAAGCGAGTACCCCTTGGATATTTTCAAAAATGTAACGATGTAGCTTCACAAACGCTGGCTCCAAATATTGCGTCATATGCTGAAACTGTGCTTCGGTGCCGCGCTTTTCTAGATATGGCGTTGCGATAGAATACCTAAACTTTTCTTCCATTGCATAGGTTACACTTAAGTAATCTGTTCCGCAGGAAAGTAGAAAAACCTTTTTATTATTCTTGAAAATAAAATCTAGAAGTTTTCTTTCAACTTTTGGAACTGTGTTAAAAGATACTTCGTTTACCAGTTGTACAATGTCGTTCCCTTTAAAAATAGCTTGGTTTCTAAAAAACTGTTTTTTTATACTTTGCGAATTAAGGTCTATTTTGAAGAATTTATAAACCACACGCTTTAAAAGTAATTTAAAACCAGAAGTATACGGCTGTTTAAAATTAACATCTACCTGTCTTTTTTTAAATCCGTCACCCAATCCCACAACGGTAACTTGATGCCCTAATGCCACCAAACCTTCTTTTAAAGTATGGTGAGAAGAATTATATTCGCCTACCAACAAGATTTTCATGTAACTTGGCTATTGAAATTTAACTTTATACCGTGCAAAATACGCATAAAAAAATTTGTATCGTTAGCATTTGTCTCGCAAAAGGGGGCGCAGAGCGGTCATGTGCTATGCTTTCTGAAATGTTAGTAGCGCAAGGTCATGACGTGCATATCGCTATTTTAACAAACGACGTAAAATTTCCATACAAAGGCACCTTGTTTAACTTAGGAACGGTTAAAAAAGCTAATGAAAGTTTTAACGGAAGACTAAAGAGATTACTGAAGCTCAAGAAATATCTTAAAAAGCATAACTTTGACGTTGTCATAGACCACCGAACCAAAAACGATTATTATCGGGAACTTTTTTACCACAATGTACTCTACAGAGGTTTCAAAAAAATATATGTTGTACATAGCGCGAATACCAATTTGTATTTAACAACACAGCCTAAGAAGTTTGCGAAAGTATATCGTTTAAATGCCGCAACTGTGGGTGTTTCAAAGTATATTTCAGAACACATACTGCCAAAATATAAAATTGAAAATGCAGTAACCATCCCAAATGCTTTCGATCCCAATTGGGCAAACCAGGATGGAGTACTGCCCGACGAATTACTGCATAAAAAATACATTCTTTCTTACGGAAGAATAGACGATGCCGTAAAAGATTTCACCTTTTTACTGAACGCCTACACCGCTTCCAATCTATGGGAAACAGGGGTGCAGTTAGTAGTACTTGGTGATGGCGACGATAAAAAAGCGCTGCAACAGTTTGCCGAAACCTTGCCATCTGCATCTCAAATAATCTTTTTACCAGGTCAATCACCATTTAAAATTATTGAAAATGCACAATTTGTAACACTTACAAGTAGGTTCGAGGGCTTCCCCATGGTGCTGGTAGAGTCGCTCTCGTTGGGGATTCCTGTAGTATCTTTGGATATTATTTCGGGGCCTTCCGAAATAATAGAACACGAAAAAAACGGCTTGCTCATTGCCAAAAGGGATGTATCTTTATTTGCTGAAGCGATGCAACGCATGAGTACAGACGGTATCTTAAGACAAACCTGTAAACAAAATGCCAGTGCTTCGGTGACACAATTTTCTACCGAAGAGATCGCTAAAAAATGGAACCAACTACTAGACAATGAACTACGTTAACCTAGATGAAATTACCTTAAAAGAAATTCCTAAAATCATTGCCGAGGATGGTCGTGGCAACCTTTCTGTTGTAGAAAAGGAGTTGTTGCCTTATGAGATAAAGCGGGTGTATTATTTGTACGATGTGCCCAGTGATTCCATTAGAGGAGGTCATGCACATAAAGAATTACAGCAGTTTTTAATAGCCGTTGCAGGAAGTTTTTCAGTAGTTTTAGACAACGGTAGAGAACGAAAAACGTTTCATTTAAACAGACCTAATAAAGGATTACTTATTCCAAGTGGGGTATGGCGTGAGTTAGAGAATTTTTCGGCAGGTGCGGTATGTCTTTCTTTGGTAAGTGCGGAGTATGACGAGGAGGATTACATACGCGAATACACCGATTTTAAATCAATTAAACGAAGTTAACCGAATGCCCATTTTTTCTGCCAGGGCTTTTCCTCTTAATAATAATTTTAGCATGTGTCTTGGTTGTTTCAGCATATAACGTTGTTTGGCCGTAAGATTTTCAGATGCTATTTGGTTTGCAAACCTCTTAAAAGTTGCCGTATCGCCTGCCATTTTATGCTGCATAGCAAAGGAAAAACGATTTAAATCTAAATAGGCTTTTAATCCAGGATGTTTATCTGCATACGTTTCGTATGTATCTACATCCATAAAGTTTCTAATAAGTGTGGGCGTGTGCGAAATTCTATTGCTTCCGTCCAGATTATGCCTTGCAGTTATAGTGTTGCTAAAAGCTAACGGAGCTGCAAGGGCGGCACGCAACCATAAGTCTGTATCTTCTCCAGCGCCATGGGTTATGGCAGTGTCAAACCCATTTAAATCCTCAAAAAATGATTTTTTAAAACAAACTGCACTTGTCCAGGCCAGCGTATCTACCAAACTATTTTCAAAATAATGAGGTACTAACCCCATCCAATCTGCACCTTTTTTTAACACGGGAGAAATCATTGGAGTTATAAATTTTTTATGATGTCTTTTTTCGTAAGCCGTGGCGTACCAGAGATTTTCAGGGAACTTTTCAACTAAAGCATTCAGGTTTTCTAAATGATTTGGATACCAATAATCATCTGCGTCCAGAAAAACAATATGGGTTGCTTTGGCTTTAGCAACTCCAACATTTCTGGTTTTAGAAACTCCTTCATTTTCTTTATTGAAATACTGAATTCTACCATCTTCCACCGCCTGAACAATGTCTCCGCTTTTATCGGTAGAACCATCGTTTACAATCACCACTTCAAAATCGGTTATGGTTTGCAGGAAAAGGCTGTTCAATGTTTTTTGAATATCTTTTTCTTTATTGTATAGTGGTATAACGATTGAAAATTTAGGCACGTTTTTTCTGTTTAAGTTGAATGTAATAATTTAATCTGTACAAATCGAACCATCTCATATTGGGGTTTTCAGAAAGTATATTTCGCTTTACTTTTGAAGCAATTGTCGAAAAATATAATTGAAAAACAGACAAGGCATGCCATTTTTTAAGTTTCAGATATATTTTTTGAATGTTTCTTGAGTCTTTTGGCAATTCGCCGTTCTCTTCAAGAATAACAGTAGTCGCCACAGCTTCCAGCGACTTTTCTAAAAATTGTTGGTTAGACTCTAAGCCTAAGTGATACACAGGGTTGTCTATATGTAGCACAGGAATGTTTTGTTCTTCCAGCTTTTGTTTAAAGAGTAAATCTTCCCCGTATGTTGTAACTTGAATCGTACTATGAATGTTTAAAAAAACTTCTTTTTCAATTAAAAAACAGCCTGTTGTAATGGAACTGAACGGAGCTTTGTTTCGTTGTGCTACCGATAGTGTTTCACGCGCGTGACCGTACGTCCACCGGAGGGTTTGGTCGCTCTTTGGTTTTTCTTTTTTATAGGTAATTCCGCCAAGACAGATTCCTTTTTGTGTTATGTGTTTCAGGTACCGAGCTATAAAATCTGGGTGTACTGGAAAAACATCGGCATCTAAAAAAAGTAGTTTAGGGTATTGGGATTTTTCAGCTAACAGTTGTCTTGTCGCTGTTCTTCCACCGTTTTTAGTACGCTTTATGTATGTTACCTGCGGTAAAGTTCCCAGTTTTTTCAATTCAGGAAACTGTAGTGGTGATGCATCGTCCACGAATATAATTTCGATGGGAAGTGTACTATTTTCTGCTTCGGCCGAAAGTGCTTTCGCCAACGGAAATACATTATAATTGTATGTTGGTATTAAGATAGAGAGCATACGTATTGCGAAATTACAATATTAACTTGCAATGTCATATACCTTATGTGCATAGTATTGTTTAAATTTAGGGTATGTATGTAACGAGTTCATTTCAAAAGTATTTGTTTGGTTTCATTTTTTTATTAGTGATACAAACAACTATGTACAGCCAAACAGAAGAACAATGGTTCTTTTTTAGGGCAAAAGACACGCTTTTTAATCCGCAATTCGATACAACAGAAGCTTATCTTACATATACTGGTAACGATAAAAGGTTGCGCAAGGTGTTGGAGGGTTATAAAATTTCAGCATTTAAAAAAACGTACAGAGGAGCTAAAAAGGAAGATCTTAAAAAAACATTTTTTGTGATTGCAGACCGCGCCGATTTATTAAATGATATTTTAAGAAAAGCAAGGCATTTATTTGAATTTGGGGAATTGGTGCGAGAGGAAGATAAAAAGATTTTTGAGCCTAACGATTATGGACTGTCAAGCACCATTGGAGAAAACATAGGGCTACCTGTAGATTTAACCTATTTGGATGATATAAATATGCCAAAGGCTTGGTACTACACTACAGGATCTCCAGATATTAAAATAGGTATTTCTGACGGTTATGTAGATACTTCTTATGTAGATTTTAAAGGGAAGACAAAAATGTTTAAGAGGGCTCCTGTAGCAAATGGACACGGCTATAACTCTGCTGCTAATGCGGCAGCTCAAGGCAATAATGGTGCAGGTACCGTTGGGGTTTGTTATGATTGTGGTATGTATAGTACTACTTATGGCGCTTTTAAAAATTTGAAGATTCTCTTAGATCTTTCCAATGCGGGCGCTAAGGTTATAAACTGTAGCTGGTTAAATGAAACCTATTACGAGACTGCGCAGGCAGCTATTGATGAAATGTATGACAATGGGACGATTATAGTTGCCGCGGCAGGGAATAAAAACTGGGGTGAGGTAAAAGATAATAGAATAGGATATCCAGCTTCTTATGATAAGGTAATTTCGGTTTCAGTGGGGTATTTTAGAAATAAAGAGTATAAAGATGTAATAGGTAAAAGTGAAAACGGTAGTTATTATGCTCAAAATGTATATGGTTTTGTTGGTAGGTCTTTAGGTTTTAAGAATAATGATACTACTGTTACGCCGCATATTTGGCATGTGAGTACATCAACATTTAATGAACATGTAGATATATTGGCACCCTCTACGGGACAATTTATACTTTCAGAATATTTATTACATGGTGGTCAGCTTAATTACCATGAATATTCTACAACCTCTGGAGCAACGCCTTTTGTGGCGGGTACAGTTGGACTTATGTTTTCTTTATATCCCTGCCTTCCCCTGGATGAAGTAGAGAGCATTTTAAAATTGGCTTCTGTAAATATAGACCACATAGAAGCTAACAAAGTTTTTGAAGGTACATATGGCTCAGGCTTACTAGATACTGGAGGTACTATAGAATTATTGTATAAGCTCTATAGCGAGGATGAAATTGCAACGCTACAAGGTCAGCATTTTTCTCGCTGGAATTTTAACTTAACAGCATTTTCTAAAGAGGTTGTTCTTACAAATCAAAAATTTACAGGCGAAAGTACCTTGGACTTAGTTGCAAAAAATAGTATTGTAATTTCTAAGAATACTGTGCTAAAACCGAATAGTAAAGGTGAAATTAAGCTAAGGATAGACCCTACTCTCCAAAAATCTTGCGAACTTAGATTACGACAACCAAGAGAATAATTAGTTGGCTTTATAGACGATAAAATACTGTGTTTCCTCCAGTTTTTTCCAGGTATTTTCTATAAGCGGTACAATGGTATAACTTTTTTTCTGCTCTTGAGTGTAGGTTCGTTTCTCGACAAAAACAGTGCTGTTTTTTATTGAAAGTTGCTTCACCAATAAAGGAATTTCTTGATTCACCTCTTCGTTTAGTATCCAGTCTGTACCTATGGGATTTACCGTATTTGTTAAATAGTTGGCCAAAGGAGAGGCGGGTACTACTGCAATATTTTTATACCGTTGGGAAAGTTGTTTTAATTCTGAGTATTTGTTGTAAGTGGCCTCATCACTTTTCAGAAAGGTTAATTGTGGGAAGATTTCACCCATATTATAGGTAAGTTCATTTCTGTTGGAATCCCGATACAACGTTTGATACCCGTAAAAAAATGTTCCTAAAAATAAAAGAATTACGGTGTTGGTAATAACGGGGCGAAAGTTTTTTTCTTCAGTATTAAAACAATAATGGTAAAGCACAAAAACAAATGGTAACGAGAAATGTATAGGTGTCTGGTATCCAAAACTAACCCCGGCACTCCAGCTTAACGCTAGAAGTAATAGTACTAGTAAGAAGCGTTTATCTTTTCTAAGTTTTAATAAAGCGTACCATACGGAAAGTATAAAAATAATTTGAAATACCCACTCTATCATTTCCCATCCCTGAGTTTGCGAGCGATAGAAAGTGTGTGCCATAAAGCCCATTACGCATATATTTAGCACTAGATAGCTAATAGATTTGGAAACAAATTTATGCAGGATTAAAAGTAGTGCTGCTATTCCCAATAAGAACCAAAAGGAAATTTTTATTGCGACGGCATATTTTAAAAACCCAATGTCTAATAATGCCGAACTTGGCGCTCTTTCTATGGTTTGTTCAAAAAATTGATAAAAAGTATTGTTTGCATACTTAAAAAGTAAAAAGGCAAGACCAGCTAAAACTCCAAAAATAGAATAGTATTTAAGTCTGTACCAATCTTTTCTTAGTAGAAGAAACAGGAAAATAAAAATTGGCATAAAGTAAAAAGATTGCTTCGAGAATATACCTAAAACCAATAAACAAGACCCTATAATAATGCTCCACACCTTGCCTTTAAGTCGCAGGATAAAGTACATTCCAAGCATACAAAAAAACACGCCGTCAATTGTATTCCAGGCCATTGGAGGGTAATTGTGTATGGACACCAACGCTCCTAAAATTGCAATAGAATATACTATTTTTTTTGAAGAAATACCAAAGTATTGTGTTAGTAGCTTTGCTCCAAAAAGGGTGTAAATAAACACCTGAACATAAAAAAACGCCCTGTCTAATAGATACGCATACGTTTCTGAAATATATAAAAAGACAGCATGAAAATAGGCAGGTACAGCTGGCCGTGTGTAAATAAAATCACGATGTGGAAATTGCCCATTGTATACATTCCAAGAGGTTCCAAAAATGTAGCCTGTATCTGTATCTTCAAAACCATATGGACCATATAGTATAATGTATAGTGCACATAGCGTCCAGAAGCCTATAGTGTAAATAGTATCTGTATGTACAGAAAGTTTGCTCATTAAGATTTTTTGAAAAACTATTACACTGTTTTTTGAACTACCTCAAAAATCTGATTTTCATCACATTTTAAGGTTTTCGAAGGATATTTTAAAAGCAATGCATAATCGTGCGTAGCCATTAAAATTGTATTGCCGTTTTTATTAATTTCCTGTAATACTTGCATTACTTCCACACTGGTTTGTGGATCTAGGTTTCCAGTAGGCTCATCGGCCAGGATAAGTTCTGGATCGTTCAGTAACGCTCTGGCAATTGCCACACGTTGTTGTTCTCCACCAGAAAGCTGATAGGGATATTTAAAAGCCTTGGTTTTCATCCCTACTTTGTCCAGCACTTCTTCGGTTTTGTTTTTCATCTCCGTTTTGTCCGTCCAACCTGTGGCCGTTAATACAAAATGAAGGTTGTCACTCACCGTGCGATCGTTTAATAATTTAAAATCCTGAAACACAACGCCTAGTTTCCGACGCAGAAAAGGAATATCTTTTTCTTTAAGTGTAGGTAAGTCATAGCCTACAATACTTCCTTCTCCCTTTTGAAGCGGTAAATCGCCATACAGCGTTTTCATAAAACTACTTTTTCCTGTTCCTGTCTTTCCAATGAGGTATACGAACTCACCTTTTTCTATTGAAACTGAAACATCTGAAAGTATTAAATTTTCGCGTTGAAAAATAGAAGCATTTTGAAGGGAAAGTACGGTGTTTTCAGACATGTAGCGATTGGTTTTTAATAGAACGTTTCAAAAGTAATGCTATTCTTTTAACTCCGAAAGTTTTTTAGTTATAGCATCCAATTCTTTTTGTTGCTGAAGTGTATACAACGTTAATTCTTCTACTTTCTCCAATAATAACAAGTTCATTTCCCTAAGCGACATCCCATCTTTTTCAAAGGTTTCAGCCGAGGGAACGTTGGGCAAATGTTTGTGTTTTTTTACAAATGCATCTAAAGTTGCAAGCGACAACAATTGGTAACCAGGTTTCAGCGTTGAAGAACCTTCAGCATACCATTCAAATACATAATCGGGAGCCACGGCGCCATTTAAATCTACCAGTACTTCTTGCGTATGTATTTTTCCCTTCACCGTAAGGAGCTCATCGGGGCTGGTAGTGCCAATACCAATCTTTCCATTTTTTTCTGAAATATTCTTGTATTCCCCACCCTGGGCGACGCAGTGTGTTGAAAATAAGGCTAATACTATTAACAGTATATTCTTCATAACAAATTGAGATTTCGATTTTGTATGGTTTAAATTTAGGTAATTTTATTTTGTTAAACTTTTACACCCCAAACTATATAATTAACCCGTCATAAAAACGTTACTACTCTAGCAACACTTCTACTCTAAAATTCTGAAACCCTATAACTATGCCCAAAAGCCTCGCACTTTTAGCACTTTTGCTATGCATTACTGCGTCTACAGTTGCACAACGTACCGCAACATATACCAATAACCTTGTTGATTATAACAAAGCCATCGAACTGTATAATAACAAGCAGTTTCTGGCTGCGCAATCGTTATTTACCACAGTAAAAGAAACCACGCCTGAAGTCACCATAGAAGGTGATTGTGCCTATTACATCGCCAATTGCGCCGTTCGTCTCAATCAGCAGGATGCAGACCAATTAATGGAGGAATTTGTGAAGGAATACCCCACGAGTATTAAAAGAAACGATGCGTATAGTAATGTAGCCAACTATTATTTTGAAAATGGGAAATACGCCTACGCCCGTAAATGGTACGACAAAGTAGACGAAGCCAGCCTGCCCCGAAGTGAACGGGATACGTATTATTTTAACAATGGATACGCGTATTTTAAAAGCAAACGTTACGAGGAAGCAAAGAAGTATTTTAATCGTGTAAATACCTCCGAAAAATATGGCTCACAAGCTAAATACTACTTAGGATTTATTGCCTACGAAGGCGACGATTATACCGAAGCCAACACCCTTTTTGAAGAAGTAAAAGGTGATGAACGCTACGACGAAGGGCTAAGTTACTACCAAGCCGATATGAATTTTAAACTTGGGAAATTTCAGGAAGCAATCGATTTAGGTAAAGAACAATACGACCAGAGTAACCCAAAGGAAAAAAGTGAACTTTCTAAAATTATTGGAGAAAGCTATTTCAACCTTGAACAATACGCCGAAGCTATTCCGTATTTAAAGGAATACAAAGGTAAACGTGGTCGTTGGAACAATACAGATTATTATCAGTTAGGGTATGCGTATTATAAGCAGGGCGATTATGAAAGTGCGATTGGGGAGTTCAATAAAATTATTGACGGGAATGATGCTGTGGCTCAAAACGCCTACTATCATTTGGCGGAAAGTTATCTGAAACTTGATCAAAAACAACAAGCATTGAATGCATTTAAAAATGCTTCAGAATTAGACTTTTCAGCTGAAATACAAGAAGATGCGTACCTCAATTATGCAAAATTGAGTTATGAAATTGGAAACAGTTACCAAAGCACGCCCGAAGTCTTGCTAGGGTTTATGGGAAAATATCCTAAAAATGCCAATAACGATGCGTTAAAAGATTTATTGATAGATAGTTATATCACCTCCAAAAACTATAAGGGAGCGATGGATTTACTAGAAAATAATAAAAATTTCGAAAATAAATTAGCGTATCAAAAAGTGGCCTTTTACCGTGGAATTGAATTGTACAACGAAGGTGCTTACAGCGATGCCATCGCAATGTTAGATAAGTCTTTAAAAGAGCCTCGCGATGCTAGTTTTACAGCCAGAGCCACCTATTGGAAAGCCGAAAGCGATTTTCAACTCAATAATCTTGAAGAAGCCTTGCTAGGCTACAAACAATTTGAACAATTACCCTCTGCATCTCAAACACCAGAATGGGAGAACAGCAAGTATAACTTGGCCTACAACCAATTTAAATTAAAAAATTACTCGGCAGCCATTACTCAATTTAAGGGCTATGTAGAATCGTCTACAGCAAACGGAGCTCGAAAAAAAGATGCGTATTTGCGTCTGGGCGATAGTTATTTTGTGACCAGCCAGTACTGGCCAGCGATGGAAAACTATAACAAAGCTATTGAGTTGGGCACGCCAGATAAAGACTATGCTTCCTTTCAAAAGGCAATTAGCTATGGTTTTGTAGATAGAGCCGATTCCAAAATTGAAGGTTTACAAGAGTTTGCCAGAACGTTTCCAAAATCAATTTATAGAGACGATGCCTTGTACGAACTTGGAAATACCTATTTAAGCCAGGAAAAAACTCCCGAAGCATTACGAACCTACGACAAGCTCATTAGCGAACTACCAAAAAGTAGCTATACGTCTAAAGCCTTGATGAAAAAAGGACTGCTGTACGACAATTCTGGAAAAAGCAACGAAGCCCTGGCTATTTTTAAGCGTGTAGCCTCAGATTTTCCATCTACACCAGAGGCATTGCAGGCGGTTTCTTCGGCAAAACTTATTTATATAGATCAAGGTCGTGTTACTGAATATGCTTCCTGGGTGCAAGGACTGGACTACGTGCAGGTTGAAGATGCCGAGTTGGACGATGCTACCTATCAAGCTGCCGAGCAACCTTATTTAGAGAATAAAACCACCCAGGCGCTTTCAAGATTTGAAGCCTATTTAGCTCAATTTCCTAACGGACAACACGCCTTACAAGCCCATTTTTATGTAGGACAGTTGTATTTTGCTGAAAACAAATCGGTAAAAGCCATTCCGCATTTTGAGTTTGTGGTTTCCAAAGAACGAAACGAATTTACCGAACAAGCCCTGGCACGGATTTCAGAATTATATCTTGGAGAAAAAGACTATCAGAATGCTTTACAATACCTAACCCGCTTAGAAACCGAAGCCGATTTTCCGCAGAACATCATTTTTGCGCAAACCAATAGTATGAAAGCCAGCTACGAGCTTAAAAAGTATACCGAAGCGGTTGATTTTGCTGAAAAAGTACTTCAGAATGAAAAGATAGACAATGCCATTAAAAGTGATGCGCAAATTATTGTTGCGCGTTCGGCTATGAAAACTGGGGACGAAGCCAAAGCAAAAACCGCCTATGCCGAAGTTTCAAAAATAGCAACCGGTGCTTTGGCTGCCGAAGCGTTGTACTACGATGCATATTTCAAAAATAAAGACCAACAGTATGAAGCCTCTAATGTTTCAGTACAGAAATTAGCGAAAGATTATTCGGGTTACAAACAATACGGTGCCAAAGGATTGGTGTTAATGGCAAAGAATTTTTATGCGCTGGACGATGCGTATCAAGCTACGTACATTCTGGAAAGCGTAATCACTAACTTTCCAGACTATCCAGAAACCGTAAATGAAGCCAAAGCCGAGTTGTCGCTTATTAAAAATGCAGCGGCTAAAACAAACGCCTCGGTAGAGACAGATAAAAATTAAGGTTCCTAATTCATCATTTCAATACTAATTAAGACAGATTATATGATTCGTTTTATGAAAAACATATTAAATAACACCCCCCTAACCCCCCTCAAGGGGGGAGTTCCTAGCCATTCACTTTTAAGAAAGGGATTTAAACTTAATTCCCCCCTTGAGGGGGGCAGGGGGGTGTTAAGCCTACTCTTTATCTTTTTATCCTTTTCGTCCTTCGCCCAGAAAGAGGAAAACATAGGGACCGAAGTGATAAACATTGTAAAACCGTATACGCCAACCATTAGCGACGCCTTTAAAGTGAAGGAAACCCCTATGTTAAACGACTCCATAAACACCCAAAAAAAGAAGGTGCAATACCAGATTTTCTCGGTTCCAGTGGCGTCTACCTTTACGCCAGCAAAAGGAAAGGCTACAAATGTTGAAAAGGCGAAACCTATAAAATTATACGACAATTATGCTACTTTAGGTTTTGGGAATTACACCAGTATTTTGGGGGAACTCTACAGCAATTTTCAGCTAAGTAGAACAGATAATGCTGGTTTCTTTTTTAGGCATAATTCTTCGCAAGGAGGCATTGATGGCATCCGACTTGAAAATAAATATTACAATACCCAGTTAGATGGAAATTATACCAGCCGCCAGCGCGATGTATCCTATCGTTTAGACGCAGGGGTGAAACATCAGCTCTTTAATTGGTATGGATTAAATGAAACCTACGACGATGCGCCAGATGAATTTATAGCTGGCTTGGACGCCCAACAAACGTATGTAAGTGGAAACATAGGCGGAAGTATAACAATAGACGATTCGTTTTTTGAAAAGGTTTCGGCAAACGTTCGGTTTTTGAGCGATGCTTTTGGCTCTTCCGAATTTAATATTAAAGCGAAGCCAAAGTTTTCATTTCCGTTAACGTCGTTCACCTTAAAAGTTGATGGCGAAGTAGATTACCTAAGCGGTAGTTTCGAAAAACAATACATAGACATTGGCTTAGGAGGTATAAATTACAGTCAGTTAAACGCAGGAATTACCCCGTCGTTAGTATATTTAAATGACGATCTTACCCTTTCGTTGGGGGTTACCGCTATGGCGGGCTTGGATTTGGAAAATAGCGATACAGATTTCTTCCTCTATCCGCAAATTAATGCCTCTTATCGTTTGGTAGAAGAGTTTATCATAGTGTACGGTGGTGCTGAAGGTGGCTTAACACAAAATAGTTATTACGATTTTAAAGAGGAGAATCCCTATGTGTCGCCAACGTTGTTTGTGATGCCTACCAGCCAATTATACAACGGTTTTGGGGGGATTAAAGGGAAAATAACAAATGCCGTGGGCTATAATTTGCGTGCTTCCTACGGAAAAGAAGACAACAAAGCACTTTTTAAAAACAACCCAGACATACAAAGTGATACAAGCCCAACAGAAGCATATGGCTACGGAAACTCTTTCCAGGTGGTGTATGACGATGTGAATACCCTGTCTGTTTTTGGGGAGTTGAAAGTGGATGTTTCAGAGAAATTCAGTTTGGGTGTAAATGCCGAATTTTTTAGCTACAGTATGGATGTAGAACAAGAAGCCTGGAACCTACCTGAATTAAAAGCAACCTTATTTTCAAATTTCAGCATTACTGAAAAAATCTACGGAGGGGCAAGTCTTTTCTACGTAGGTGAACGTCAGGACTTATTTTTTAAGGGCGGGATTTTTTCAAACACACCACCTACTACAGTGACCTTAGACGCTTATCTAGATGCAAATGTTCATGTAGGCTACCGTGTAAATGAACGACTTTCCATCTTCGCCAAAGGAAGTAATTTGTTAAGCGATAACTACGAAAAATGGCTTAATTATCCTGTACAGGGTATCCTGGGATTGCTGGGAGCGACCTATAAGTTTGATTGGTAGTTTAAATCAAATGTATGGAATGACGAGCGACGAAAAGATAAATGCTTCGGAAAAAAAATGTTGCGAATAACTTCTTACTTTCCCTTTAATTACTTGCTAAAAGCTGGGTAGATATCTATGCTACCTTCTTAAAATTTTTACAATCTTCGTATTTTTTGCGCAACCTATTTCACAATCTGCGTCTATTTTGAAATGGGGCTAATGAAAAATACACTACTACTTTTAATTTTAATTGCTACAACGGTAGTAAGTTGTAGTAATGACGATGATACTACACAGCAAGATAGATTAACGGGCAGTTGGGATTTACGATATATTTATGGTGGTATCGGTGGGATTGCAGACACCATTCCTTCGGGAACAGTTACCTACACGTTTAACAACGGAGCTCTTTTGGTAGAAAACAATAACCCAGAACCAGATTATTCATTCTTACAATCTGGAAGCTACAATTATAATTTTACTACCATTAGCAACATCGAATATTTACAGATTAATAACAAACCGTATGAAATATTTTCTATAGAAACGAGCGCCTTTAGTATTGGAGACGACGTGCCTCTAGATGGATTAGGTTACACTTTTGAACGCTAAGTTATGAACCATAAAAAAATGCTTTTCATCTTTGCAGGGATAGCTATCGTACTTATCTCTTTAGGTTTTTTGATAGGTAACGAAGAGCCCTACGCAAGTATCTGGCAGGTTGTTGTAAAATTCTTTCTGCTTTCTTTTTTGGTATTTGCAATACAGGCTGCCTGCTATTTCTTTGGCTATGGGATGTATAAAATGGTTTCGAGAGGTAGGTTCTATTAAGCTACTTTTTTACCTTTTATCCTTAAGTTAGCACTTAGAAATTTCATCGATATTCCCTTTAGATTGAAGGTGAAAATTGATGAAATTGTTAAAATGCATAATCAGCTATATTTGTTTTCTATGAACCACAAGAAAATGTGCTTTATTTTTGGGTGTATTGCCATTACCTTAATTTCTTTCGGGTATATGATTGATACCGATGAACCCTATGCTAATAAGTGGCACACTATTTTTGAATTTTCCTTCCTCACCCTACTACTTTTTGGATTACAAGCCGTGTGCTACTTTTTAGGCTATGGGATTTATAAAATGCTCTCGAGAAGGAAATGATGCTATCCTTTTAGCGAAGTGGTCTTTTGTCTTTCTTCTTTCAGCGAAGCGGTCTTTCCTCTAAATGTTCTATTTTTACTGAAAATCAACCACCCATGAAATATATCGTTTTTCTACTTTCTGGATTGCTCTTTTACAATTGCGCACCCGAAAAAATTTCAGCAGATCTTCTTGTTAAAAATGCTACTATTTATACAGTTAATGATGCTTTTGAAACAGCGAACGCCTTTGTGGTAAAAGACGGAAAGATTCTTGAAATAGGACTAAAACCCGAATTAGAATTAAAATACACTCTAAAAGAAACCTACGACGCCAATGGTGCCACTATTGTCCCTGGATTAATAGACGCGCACGCACATTTGTATAATCTGGGAGTAGCACAGCAACAAGTAAATTTGGTTGGGACGGCTAGTTACGAAGAGATTTTAGAACGTGTCCAAGCATTTCAGCAAGAAAAAAATGCACCCTACATTACAGGTCGTGGTTGGGATCAAAACGATTGGGATATCAAGAAATTCCCGAGCAAAAAAGAACTCGACACCCTATTTCCTGATACGCCGGTTGCACTTACAAGAATAGATGGACATGCTATGATTGTAAATTCCAAAGCCATTGAACTGGCAGGCATCACCTCCGAAACTAAAATGGAGGGCGGAGAAGTAGTACTGGATAGTTTAGGCCAACTCACAGGAATTTTGGTTGACAGCCCTATGAGTCTGGTCTGGAAATCTATTCCTGCTCCGTCCCGGGAATTTTCTATCCAAGCACTTAAAGATGCAGAGAAAATCTGTTTAGAAAATGGTCTTACTACCATAAACGATGCTGGATTAGGCCGAAATATTATAGAATTAATAGACAGCCTCCAACAAGCCGATGTTTTAAAAATTAAGGTGTACGCTATGGTAGCCAATGGTGAAGAAAATCTTAACTATTTTCTAAAAAAGGGAATTTTAAAAACCGATAGACTAAACGTTCGCTCCGTAAAAGTGTATGCAGATGGTGCTTTAGGTTCCCGTGGCGCAGCGCTAAGAGCATCGTATAGCGATAAAGAAAATCATTTTGGCGCTATGATTACGCCTCCAGATAGTTTAGAGCAATTGGCAGCGCGATTAGCAACTGCGGGCTACCAAATGAACACGCATGCCATTGGAGATTCGGCAAATGTTTCGGTGTTGCGTGCCTATAAAAAAGCACTTGAAAATTATCCGGACGCTCGCTGGAAAGTTGAACATGCCCAGATTGTTACCCCAGCAGATTTCGATATATTTTCAAAAAATATTATTCCTTCCATTCAGCCAACACATGCCACCAGCGATATGTATTGGGCCGAAGATAGAGTAGGGAGTGAGCGTATTAAAGGCGCGTACGCCTATAAAACATTGCTGGACAAAGCTGGAATTGTTGTCCTGGGAACCGATTTCCCCGTGGAGCAGGTAAACCCAATGCATACATTTTATAGCGCCGTGGCACGTAAAGATTTAAAAAATTATCCTGAAGGTGGTTTTAGAATGGAAGATGCGTTAACACGAGAAGAAACTCTAAAAGGAATGACACTTTGGGCGGCTTATTCAAATTTTGAAGAAGATGAAAAAGGAAGTATAGAAGCTGGTAAAGCAGCCGATTTTACCATCCTGGATCGAAATATCATGGAAATTCCTGCAGATAGCATTCCAAAGATAAAAGTGCTGGCTACGTTTATTAATGGTGAAAAAGTGTTCAGTAAAAAGTAAGGTGTCTTATCACAGCCAATCAAAAATTTAATTTTAACAACCGACAACCGACAACCGACAACCGACAACCGACAACCGACACTAACTTATTTCCCCCCTTTAGCCTGCAAATCTGCTATACAAAGCGCATCCAATTGGGGAATGTCCGATTTCATAGGGTCTGGAATAGTACTTGGGATGGTGCTGGCAAAATACATTAAACAATCTTCTACAATACAGTGTTTACTATTGTCTGGGTCTTCGTGATCTGTATGGATATCGTCATCTGATATGTTTACAAGACCAAAGAGGTGTCCAAACTCATGTTGTAAGGTTGTTGCTTCCACCAAAAAGCGGTCTACATCTAGGCCTTGTAACGTTTCTTGAAATAATACTACAGAGGTATTTCTATACGCAGTACCTAAAGTAACCGTAGAATTTGTGTCACTTTGTGAATTTCCGTTGGCAAAAAATACATAAATCGCAATTTGATCATCTACGGTATATTTAGTTCGGTATTCGGTTTCAATATCTCTAATTTCTTGTGTGGTGAAGGGTTCGCCAGCAGGAGGCGCAATTACTGTTTCAATAATACTAATTCCTTCAGGTTTGTTTACCCGGTCATTTAAAAACTGTCTAAAATTATCGATGGTGCGTTGTTCTGGTCTAAAGCCGTTGCTGTACACTAATTCTACAACGAGACTTTTATAAATATCGTCGGACAAAATATCTTCGGCAGATTCGCCTAAGCCTAATAAATTTTCAGCTTTTGAATTGTCTATAGCAGTGTCGTCATCTTTTTTACAAGAAACAATTATAGTTAGAATGGAAAGAAGGAGCAGAAATCTGGAAAAGTAAGTCTTCATCTATTTTTTTGGAAATTTTAGCAAACATAATGTAAATATGGTAGTATGGAAATACCCCACCTTTTTTTAACGCTTTTTTTATCGGTTTCGTTTACAGTCGAAAAGTACTTTCACAATTTTCACTTATTTGCATAAGTAAGTCTGGCCAAATAATCGAAATTTTCTCCTCTTTCTAAAATTTCGAATGTAAATCCGTTTGTTTCGGCCAATTGCTTGAATAAGCTTTCGTGCAGGTATAACCACGGAAAGCTTGCTATGGTTTCCCCTTTATAACTCATGGTGAATTCCAACTCGCCATAATAACGCTCTTGCGGCACCCAAATACTACCATCTTCATTGCGGTCGTACATATATTGTAAATCGCTAGAATCTATGAGTATTTGCCCTTTTGGATTTAAAATACTTTTTAACTGCTGAAGGTGTCTAGCTGTATTTTCTACCGTCTCAAAAATTCCTGTGCCGTTCATTAAGAGCAAAATAGTATCAAATTTTTCTTCTGAAATATCTAGAACATTAGCTTGTTCGGCTTTCTGAACACCGCGTGCTTTAGCAACGTTAACAGCTCCTTCTGAAATATCTATCGCTTTCACTTTCAATCCTTTTTTTTGTAACCAAAGTGAATGACTCCCCGCACCACACCCAACGTCTAAAACATTGCCGTGGCATTTTTTTAAAGCGTGTTGTTCCAGTTTGGGCATTTCAGCAAAACTGCGGAAGAGATAGGGAAGGGGTAACACGTCGTCCTCACTAATTGTTGTTGCTGTAATGATGTCTTCGGTATAATTTCCGTTGTGGTAGTCTAGTAAGGCTTTGCCTAGAAGGTCTGTCATTAGTTTATTAGGGAATTAGTGAGTTGGTTAACAGAATGGAATTTCCTTATAATTTCAATTTTCGTTTTTCTATTTTTGTAGGATGGAAGAAACGCTCCGCCAGCTCCCACAAAAGGCCAAAGATACGCATAACGAGAACAAAAAGTTTTTTACAAAGCTGAAGAAAAAGCCACCCAAGCATTTAGATATGTTAATGCAAGAACTCCACGATGCCGAGTTTGAGCGTACCGATTGTCTTACTTGTGCCAACTGTTGTAAAACCACGGGTCCTTTGTTTACCGATAAAGATGTAATGAGAATTTCGAAATACTTCAGGATGAAGGAGCAACAATTTATTGAAACCTATTTGCAAGTAGATGAAGACAACGACTATGTTTTACAAAGCGTGCCCTGTACCTTTTTGGGAGCCGATAATTATTGTAGCATTTACGATGTACGCCCAAAAGCGTGTAGTGAATTTCCACATACTGATAGAAGAAAATTTCAGCAAATATCCAATCTTACGCTGAAGAATGTAGCGATTTGCCCTGCTGCTTTCAATATAGTGGAAGAAATGAAGAAACGGCTACCGCAGTAAATTACAATTAGTAAACTCCAAATCCCAAAAGATATAATCAATTTACTTCGTGATTTGGAATTTGTATATTTGGAATTTAATTACTCATAGAGTAAATACTTGCTGCGCATCTTTTCAAAATCCTTTAAACCATCCACCCACGTTTTTCTAATCTCACGAGCCGTGTAGCCTTTTTCAATCTGCTCTTGTAATTTTTTGGTTCCTGCTAGTGTGGTGAAAAAAGAAGTGAAAAAATCCTTTTTCTTTCCGTTGGCAACATAGGCTTCTAGTAACCATTCTAGATTAATCTTGTCTAGCTGCGGGTAGTTACGCAAATCTTTTCCGTGACACACTTCGCCTTTAAATTTTGGGTTTTTGGCACCTTCGTTGGATTGTGGTGTAAAACTGAACTCATAAAATCGCTCCGGTAATGACGGCGCTCCAAATACTTGAAATTGCATATCGGTTCCACGACCGGCACTCACAAAAGTTCCTTCAAAAAAACAAAGACTAGGGTAAAGAGAAATAGCGCTGTCGTTAGGTAAATTAGGAGATGGTTTTACAGGTAGTGAATAGGCTGTTTTATGCGTATAGCCTTCATTTTTAATCACAGTGATGTCACACGTGATGCCATTTGCCAACCATTTTTCGCCATTTATCATTTGTGCATACTCGCCAATAGTCATTCCATGAACCACAGGTACGGGATGCATTCCTACAAAACTTTTATGTGCGGGTTCCAAAATGGGCCCGTCCATATAATGCCCGTTGGGGTTTGGACGGTCTAATACTATTAGTGGAATATTTGCTTCGGCACAAGCTTCCATTACATAATGTAGGGTCGAAATATAGGTATAAAATCGAGCCCCTACATCTTGTATATCGAACACCATAATATCGATGCCTTCCAATTGCGCTTTGGATGGTTTTTTATTGTTTCCGTAGAGAGAAATTATAGGCAACCCTGTTTTGGTATCTACGCCGTCTTTTACCATTTCACCTGCATCTGCTGTGCCTCTAAAGCCGTGTTCTGGGGCAAAAACCTTGGTGATGTTAATAGAATTATCGCGCATATAATCTACTAGATGCATTTTTATAATTTTATTTTTTTCTATTTGTCCCTCGTCAAAAGTGGCAATATTTTCTATAATCACGCTTGTTTGGTTGGCTACTACACCAACATTTTTATTGCTTAACAAAGGGAAGTATATGCCTGGTTGTTCTGCTCCAGTGGTAATATTGTTGCTTAGATTGCCTACTTCCTCTAGGGATCCAACTTCTATTTCGGTAGCGGTTTTCTTTTTTTTCCTGTCTTTATCACGTTGCGCGTCTTCGGTAATTGCTTCGCCTACTTTTATAATTTTGTTTAACGTGCCTTCGTCACCTTCGTTCGTTTCGGTGTGGGTACTTCCGCAGGAAAAAACAGCAAGAGATAAGATTAATATGGTATTTTTGAACAGTAGTAACCGCATAATTTAGTTTGTGAATTTCGAATTTTTCATCGCTCGGCGCATCATTGCTGCCAAAGACCATAAAAGTAGTATTTCGGGGCCAATAATAAAAATTGCAATCACCGCAATTGCGCTCGGGATTATTATGATGTTGGTAAGTGTTGCCACTAGTATGGGATTGCAAAAAAAGATTCGTGAAAAGGTTTCGGCATTTAATGGCGACATTATCATTACCAATTACGATACCAACCAAAGCAACGATTCTCAAATTCCCATTAGCAAAAACCAGGATTTTTACCCTAACTTCACGCAGGTTGAAGGCATTAATCACATACAAATAACAGCCGTAAAAGGAGCTGTAATTAGAACGGAAACCGATTTTGAAGGTATTGTCGTAAAAGGCGTAGGAACCGATTACAACTGGCGGTATTTTGAAGAATTTCTCCGTGAAGGAAGATTGCCGAAGTATACCGAAGAAGAGATAAACGAAGAAGTATTAATTTCAGAATATCTTGCCAACCGTTTGGACTTAAAGCTGAACGAGAAAGTAATTACCTTTTTTATGCAAGAAGGTACCACGCAAAAAGCGCGTCCACGAGGCTTTACCATTGTAGGGATTTATAACAGCGGATTTCAGCAATTTGATGAGCAATATCTTATTGCCGATATAAAGCATATCCAGATGCTTAATAAGTGGGAAGACGACCAGATAGGTTCTTTTGAAGTATTTGTAAACGATTTTGACAGTATTGATGCTATTGGCGGAGAGGTCTATAAAACTATCGATAGTGAATTGGATGCTGTGACCATTCGCCAGAAATACGGGTCTATTTTTGAGTGGATAGACTTGTTCGATTTTAATACCTATCTCATTATTGGTATTATGATTTTGGTGGCAGGAATTAATATGATAACAGCGTTGTTGGTGTTAATTTTAGAACGCACCCAAATGATTGGAATCCTAAAGGCTTTGGGGAGTAGCGATTGGAGCGTGCGTAAAGTGTTTTTGTACAATGCGATGTATTTAATTTTGGTAGGCCTTTTTTGGGGGAATGTTATAGGTTTAGGGCTGTTATTGGCACAAAAATATTTTAAGCTTTTTCCGCTTAATCCAGATACCTATTATGTAACCGAAGCACCTGTCTATTTAGATATGGGTTATATTTTAGCATTGAATGTAGGTACGTTCTTGCTGTGCTTAGTAATGTTATTGGTGCCTAGCTATATAATCGCCAAGATTTCTCCTGTGAAAGCGATTAGGTTTGAGTAAATTTTTTAAAATGAAATTTAAAAACTTATTAGTACTGTTATTTTCCATTTTTCTGGTTGGATGCAATTCAGATTTCCCTAAAGTTTCTGTAAGGAATAATTCAGAACAGAAAATTGATAGTGTACAAATTGGAATGTCTCAAAAATTCCCCACTACTTTTAAGAATATTTTACCTAATGAACAGGTTCATGGAACTATTTCTGCTGAAGATGATTCTTTAGGTGATGGGGCTTATTATATCGAAGTATATTTTGAAGATACAACTTCAAAAAAAGAAACTTTTGGGTATTTTACAAATGGAACCGCTTTAGAATATTGCATAGCAATTGAAATTAAGCAAGATATTATTCTGGTAGATTATTTCTCTGAAGAATAGTGTTAAAAGGTAAGACCTGTAACAAATATAGTTACAGGTCTTTTAGTATTTTTCATATACAAAGATATAGCCTCGTAATAATTTTTGGTTATTGCCCCACTCTATACAGTAAGCATATATCTGGATCTAATGTGAAATATTGAATACGTTCGTAAGCAGCACCAACACAGCTTGTAGTGAGCTTATATCCTCTTGGGTACATAGAATTGAAAAAAGCTCCCAAATCTTCGTCATTACAACCTTGAGGCATTTGTTGAGTAGGATTATTAATTTCTCTCACTAAATATTGACTTGGATCATCATCATATTCCAATTTTACTCTTAACCTATAACAATCTTGTACGGGATAATTTCCTAAAACATAAAATAAAATGTCACTACGTCCAGTACTACCATTGTCTTCAAGTTCAATTTTTGTGCATTCTCCATCTAAAACGGTAAAACTTCCAGCCCAATTCTGGGTGTCGCAAGAAGCTGTGTACTGATAGACCCCAGCGTCAAGATCGTCTATTTTCCCTCCAGATGAAGTATAATTGCATTCTGGTTCATACAAGTGATTTGCATACATCGTGAAATTACCTACTCCATTTACATTAAGGTCTATAGTATAGCAACTGCTATCGTAGCGCATCCAGAAAATGGCTTCGCCACCTAGATCTTCAGAATTTTCTACAAGAAGACCATAATCTACCACTAGTTCATATTCCATTTCACCAGTTCCTATGTTGGTATATTCAAATCTTATGTCAAAATCTATTATAAACAAATTTTGAGCGCGAAGCCGAGGATCTGTAGTGGTAAGGTCGAAGGCAAAGGTATACACGTTTCTATGTATGCCGTCTGGATATTCTACCCTTCCTTCAAAAGTGCGATCAATCATATGTATATCCTCATGGGTAAGGTCTTCGGTACTTGTTCTTCCATTTATAGAAGTTGGTGCAACTGAAACCTGATCATTTACAGGAACTGCAATGGTAAACTCTACAATGTCATACAATCCAGAGGGTAGGTTTACAGCATCTGTAATGTGGGAAATTTGTTTAAAGCTATCATTTGTTTCGACAACAGTAACGATTTGTCCATTTAGTTTTAGCCCACTCGCAATTGTTTGCTCAAAAGCTATGTCTATAACATCTTCGGTAGGTGTGTTAGATTCTTCTTTATCACAAGAAGCTAATGTTAGTAAAAAAAATAGCGCATATGCACTGGTACGTAATTTCATAAGTATGTGTTTTTGTTTTTTGGCAAGGTAGTCTGGGTGTATTCTGATTGCAATACCCGTTGTAGGGTATTTTTAGTATTGTTTTATGAGTAATATCTAGCTAGCACAGTTGCTGGCTATTGCCCATTCTTGTACCTTTGTGCTCTATGAAATACGCAAAGAACATCCTAGAAACTATTGGCGATACGCCATTGGTAAAAATAAATAAGTTAGCCGAAGAAATTCCAGCACTTGTGCTCGCTAAATATGAAACGTTTAACCCAGGCAACTCGGTAAAAGACCGTATGGCGGTGCAAATGATTGAAGATGCCGAAGCAGACGGCCGCCTAAAACCCGGTGGAACCATTATTGAAGGAACTTCAGGTAATACAGGGATGGGACTTGCCTTGGCTGCCATTGTAAAAGGCTACAAAATGGTGTGCGTAATAAGCGATAAGCAGAGTAAAGAAAAAATAGATATTTTAAAAGCTGTAGGGAGCAAGGTAGTAGTGTGCCCTACAAATGTAGCTCCGGAAGATCCGCGTAGTTATTATTCTACATCGGCTCGATTGGCCGAAGAAACGCCAAATAGCTGGTATGTAAACCAGTATGATAACCCAAGTAATGCCAAAGCACATTATTTAAGTACGGGACCCGAAATCTGGGAACAGACCGAAGGGAAAGTAACACATTTTGTGGTAGGTGTGGGTACTGGCGGTACCATTAGCGGTGTGGGTAAATACTTAAAAGAACAAAATCCCGATGTAAAAGTTTGGGGAATTGATACCTACGGAAGTGTCTTTAAAAAATACCATGAAACAGGAATTTTTGATGAAAATGAAATCTATCCGTATATCACTGAAGGGATAGGCGAAGATATTTTACCAAAGAATGTAGATTTTTCAGTAATCGACGGTTTTACAAAGGTAACCGATAAAGACGCAGCTATTTATACCCAGAAATTAGCGAAGGTAGAAGGCATGTTCTTAGGAAACTCAGCAGGATCTGCGATGAAAGGATTATTACAGTTAAAAGAGCATTTCACGAAAGATGATGTGGTAGTAGTGCTTTTCCATGACCACGGAAGTAGATACGTAGGTAAAATGTTTAACGACGAGTGGATGCGCGAACGCGGTTTTGTAGAAGACGAAGTAACTGTAGCAAGCGATCTTATAAAAGACCATGCAGATAAACCACTAGTAACAGTGCGTACCGAAGAATTGGTAAGTCACGCCATTGAGCGTATGAAAACGTATAAAATTTCACAAATCCCTGTAGAAGATACTAACGGATTTGTAGGGGCTTTGGACGAAACCGATTTGCTTCGGAAATATCTAGATAACAAAGATGTTGCGAACCTTCCTATAAAAGAAGTGATGCATGAGGCGTTTCCGGTAGTTCAAAAAAACACATCTATAGAAGAAGTTTCTAAGCTTATTCATAAAGATAACAATGCGGTGTTGGTAGATCTGGGTGATGGAAAGTACCACATTATCACCAAGCACGATATTATTAGCGCGCTGTGATTCCTTCGATACGATTTAAAGAAATGGTTTTTGAAAAAAAACCATTTCTTTAAATCACTCAGGCACCTTAGTTTTTGCATTTTTTTGAAATGCAGAAAAATATTTAATGAAAACTCACAGACAAAGATTCCTGAGTGATTTTGTTATTTTGAGCGATGCTCAAAATAATAAAATTGTATCGAAGGGCCGGGATTTTTCATTATATTTGACTACCTGAGACTTATTCAGTTACAGCTCCCCACATTTTACTAAGATGAAAGAAGATTTTCTGCATTATGTGTGGAAGTATCAAAAATTTAGCACTTCTAGTTTACATACGGTTTGTGGCGATGCGGTGCAGGTGATACATCCTGGACAGCATAATTTTAATTCGGGGCCAGACTTTTTTAATGCGCAGCTAAAAATTAACAGTCAGTTATGGGCTGGTAATGTAGAGTTGCACCTAAAATCCAGCGATTGGTATGTGCATGGGCATGAGACAGATGTTGCCTACGATAGCATAATTCTTCATGTTGTCTGGGAACACGATACCGATGTTTTTAATTCAAATGATAAACCTTTCGATACCCTCCAAATTAAAGAGATTATAGATACAGCTGCTTTAAAAAGTTATAAAGCGCTATTTTCTACTGAGCAAAAATGGATTAATTGTGAAAATCAGTTTCATGGGGTAGATACGTTCGTGCTAGATAATTGGTTAGAACGGTTGTATTTAGAACGCTTACAACATAAAGCGGAACAAATCCTCCTGTTAGTTGCTCAAAACAACAATCATTGGGAGGCCTTACTGTTTCAAATGCTTGCGAAGAATTTCGGATTAAAAGTAAATGGAGAATCGTTTTTTAGTATTGCTAATTCGGTAGATTTTTCAGTAGTTCAAAAATGTAGTGTACGGGTTTTCGATTTGGAAGCTCTTTTGTTGGGACAAGCTGGAATCCTAAAGAACGATCCAACCGATGTGTACTTTGAAACCCTGCAGCAGAAATATGAATACGTGGCGCATAAATTTCAATTAAGTACTACTTCGGTAATACCTCCTAAATTCTTCAGGCTGCGCCCACCAAATTTTCCCACCATACGCTTGTCGCAATTGGCAGTATTGTATGCAGAAAAGGAGCATTTGTTTTCAGCTATAATTAATTCAAAAACAAAGGAGGAACTTTACGAAATTTTCAATATAAAAGCGACTACTTATTGGAATACACATTTTAATTTTGGGGTTACAGGAAGCAAAAGGGGCAAAATACTCACCAAAAAATTTATAGATTTACTACTTATAAATACTGTGATTCCTGTGAAATTTTGCTATGCGCAACGTCAGGGAAAGGATATTTCAGAAGAACTAATGCAACTAGTTGCTTCCATTTCAAAAGAAGAAAATAGTATTGTTAAACGTTTTAATGCTTTGCAACCTATTGCAAATCACGCTATGGACAGTCAGGCGTTGCTACAACTTAAAAGTATGTATTGTGATCCAAAAAGATGTTTGGACTGTGCTGTGGGCAATTCTCTTTTAAATAGCGGGTAAGTTATAGAATTTAATCAAAATTTCGCTACTTTGCAGGTATGCTAACCTTAGTATATAAAATACGGTATTACTTCGAAAAACATGGCTTTTACGTGTCTTCCCGCCTGGCAGATAGGCTTGGGATGCGGGTAAAGAGCGTTCGGTTATTCTTTATTTATGTGTCTTTTGCTACACTTGGAATTTGGTTTGCTGTCTATTTAACACTAGGTTTTTTGCTTAAGTTGAAAGACTTAGTGTATACGAAACGCACGTCAGTTTTCGATTTATGAGGAGGATATTTAGTTCAAAAATAGCCATTGCATTATCACTACTACTTTTTATATTTTCAGTGGGGGTTTTTGGTTATAGAATAATGTCCGATTATTCATGGACCGATGCGTTTTATATGACCGTGATTACTATTACAACGGTAGGTTATGGTACCATTCGGGATTTGTCTCCAAGCGAAAAACTTTTCACTTCTCTATTAATACTTTCTAGTATTACTATTGGGGGATACGCTATAAGTGTGATTACAGAATATTTATTGAGCAAGAATAACATAGGGAACTTTAAACGGAAAAAAGTGCAACAAAAAATTGATACACTAAAAGATCACGTTATTGTTTGTGGTTACGGTAGAAACGGGAAGCAAGCAGTACACAAACTGGAAGCTTATAATAAGGAGTACGTAGTAATTGAAATGAATGAAGACATAATTGCTCGCGAACAAGAAGAGGGAAGGTTTTTTATAGAAGGCAATGCAGTAGAAGATGAAATTTTACTGAAAGCAGGTCTTAAAAAAGCAAGCACTCTTATTTGTGCGTTGCCAAGCGATGCCGATAATCTTTTTGTAGTGCTTTCAGCAAGACAGCTTAATAGCGATCTTAAAATTATAAGCCGTGCAACTGAAGAAACCAGTTTTAAAAAATTAAAATTAGCTGGAGCAGATAACGTAATTCTTCCCGATAAGATTGGGGGAGACCATATGGCTAATTTGGTGGTTACCCCAGATCTGGTTGAGTTTTTGGATAATCTTTCGGTTTCCGGAAATGCAGATAGTATAAACGTAGAACAAATTCCTTTTGAAAAAGTATGTCCTAATGGTGTAGAATTAGCTATAGCCGCCTTAGACGTTCGTAAGAAAACAGGTTGCAGTATTATTGGGTATAAAACACCAGAAGGCGATTATATTGTAAACCCGGAGCCTTCTTTAGTGGTTAGGAAAGATTCAAAATTAATCCTTATTGGCAGGCCAGAACAAATTGAAAGCCTTAAAAATTTATATGATGTTTAAGAGAATGTTAACTTTTTAACGGCTAAAATTTGAAATCTGCCGTTTTTTTTAGCATCTTGCTCTTTCTTAAATTAAAACTCAATCAAAAACCATATTATGAAGAAATTTCTTCTCTCATTATTTACTTTACTCATCCCAATACTCTCTTTCGCTCAAGAAGCTGAGGAAGTAGGTTTGGATCAAAAAATTGATCAGGCTTTTAAACCAATTTCAGATTTTTTCTCAGCTATAATTTTCTTTGAGGTAGCACCTAATGTGCCTTTTATTATCATTCTATTGGTAGGAAGTGCTGCGTTTTTTACAATTTATTTTGGGTTTCCAAATATTCGTTTTTTCGGAAAAGCTATTAATACAGTTCGCGGAAAATATGAAGATATTGAAAAATTTGGCGCTAAAGAATTATATGGAAAAGGCGGAATTGCGCAAGGGCAGGATATGAATAAGGTTGATAGCCTTGATAAGCACCTTGAAACTGTAGACGAATTGGCTATAGATGGTGATATTAGAGATACCATTAGAGATGAGAGTCAAGATGGTGAAGTGTCTCACTTCCAGGCATTGGCAACAGCCGTGTCAGGTACAGTAGGTAATGGGAATATTGCTGGTGTTGCTTTGGCAATTGCCTTAGGGGGTCCTGGAGCAACATTTTGGATGATTGTTTGTGGATTGCTAGGAATGTCTACAAAATTTGTTGAATGTACCCTAGGAGTTCAATATCGCGATGTAGGTGAAGACGGTACGGTATACGGAGGCCCTATGTATTATTTAAGTAAAGGTCTTAAGGAACGAGGTTTTGGATGGTTAGGTAAAATTACAGCCGCTTTATTTGCAATCTTTTGCATAGGGGGCTCTTTTGGTGGTGGTAACGCAGCACAAAGTAACCAGGCAACTATTGTAATTAAAGAAATGTTTAATTGGGAAAGTACTGCTGCCGGTGCAATTGTTGGGGTTGTACTTGCCATTTTAGTAGGTATTATTATTATTGGAGGTATTAAACGAATTGCTTCCGTAACTGAAAAAGTAGTGCCGTTAATGGCTGTTTTATACATTGTATGTTGTTTATATATTATTTTAAGTAATTTCTCTTTAATCGATGATGCTATTGGACTTATTGTTCAAGAAGCCTTTAACCCTACAGCAATTGGAGTAGGTGGATTTATTGGTGTATTATTAGTAGGATTTAAAAGAGCTGCCTTCTCTAACGAGGCAGGTGCAGGTTCTGCTTCTATTGCACATTCTGCTGTAAAAACAAAATATTCTGCTTCTGAAGGATTGGTTGCACTATTGGAACCATTTATTGATACCGTTGTAATTTGTACCATGACAGCTTTAGTAATTATCATTTTTAACTTTGGAGGTTTCTTTGAGTATGGTGGCGACGGAAGTGGCGCAGTATTTATTGATGGAATGGCCTTTGAAGGAGCGGGAATTACTTCTGAAGCATTTGCACAATATATTCCGTATTCTGATATATTCTTAACCATTGCGGTAGTATTGTTTGCAGTATCTACAATGATCTCTTGGTCATACTACGGTTTACAATCTTGGAAATATCTATTTGGAAGAGGTAAAGCGGCAGATATTACATACAAATTATTATTCTTAACGTTTGTAGTTATTGGAGCTGCTGCAAGTATGAAATCTATCTGGGACTTCTCCGATGCAATGATTTTTGCAATGGTATTCCCTAATATGATTGGTCTATTCTTCCTGTTCCCAGTTGTGAAAAAACAATTGAACCGTTACCTAGATGCTATTAAGCTGAAACGTGACGCAATAGACTAAAGCGAAAAAAAAAGACTAACTCCCCTTTTAATTTAAACGGAGTGTTATGTCCAAAAATAGATTTATATCCCACCTTTTGTTTGCGAAAAGCGAACAAGGTGGGATTCTTTTTTTTATCGTTTTAATTGTAGGATTATTAGCGGTTTATTTTTTTGTCGATTTCTCTACAGAAAGCTCCTTAGATACTTCTTCTACTGAAGTACTGCTGAAACAAAAAGAAATTGACTCTCTACGCCTTGTTGAAATAGAAGCCCGAAAACCGAAATTATATCCCTTTAACCCAAACTTTATAACAGATTATAAAGCCTACACGCTAGGTATGCCAACCGAAGCTTTCGATAAACTACAACAGTTTCGGAAAGAAGATAAATGGATAAACAGTATTTCAGACTTTAAACGTGTAACGGGCGTTTCAGATGTTTGGCTAGATAGTATTTCACCCTATTTCAAATTTCCCGAATGGGTTACCAATCCGAAACCAAAATTCAGTAAGAAGTCAAATTTTATCGATTTCAACATAGAAAGACCTTTTAATGAAAAAATAGATTTGAACACAGCCACAGCACAAGAACTACAACAAGTTTCGGGAATAGGACCAGCGTTGAGTGAGCGTATTATTAACTACCGTACCAAATTGGGAGGTTTCACAGACGATGTACAGTTGTATGATGTCTATGGACTATCGCCACAGGTAGTTAAGCGAATTAAAAATCTATTCACCGTAAAAACTCCAAAATCTATTCAGAAAATAAATATAAACACGGCTTCGGCTTCAGACCTTTCTACCATTCCTGGGATTAATTTCGACTTGGGAAAAAAGATTTGGGAGTTTATAAAAGTACGTGAGGGTATCCAATCGCTAACCGAGTTAGAAAAAATTGAAGGTATCACTGCCAACAAAATACAGCGATTTCAGTTATATTTGTCCGTTAAATAATGTTTTCGATCTCTCTTATGTGTGTAAGTAATGTTGTCATACAGAGCGCCCGCCAGAATGAAAAAATTCTTTCGGGCTGGCAGTCGAAACCTTTTTTGACTTTATAATATAAACACCCAAATTAAATTCAAAAACCAGCAATGAGCACATATTTTACCGAAGAGCACGATTTTTTTAGAAAGAGTTTTCAGGATTTCCTTCAGAAGGAAGTTGTCCCACACATTGAAAAATGGGAAGAAACGGGCCATATAGAACGTTTTGTATGGGAAAAATTTGGTGAGATGGGCTATTTTGGAATTAACTACCCAGAGCAATATGGTGGGATGGATCTCGATCTTTTTTACACGGTAATTTTTCTGGAAGAATTACAAAAAATAAATTCTGGTGGATTTGCAGCTGCGATGTGGGCGCACGCCTATTTGGCAATGACCCATTTAAACAAAGAAGGTAACCACGCACAGAAAGAAAAATATTTGGCGCCAAGTATCACAGGAAAAAAAATAGGGTGTTTATGTATTACAGAGCCTTTTGGCGGTAGTGATGTTTCAGGAATGAGAACCACGGCCGTAAAACAAGGAGACAAGTATATTATTAATGGATCCAAAACGTTTATTACGAACGGGGTATACAGTGATTATTTAATCGTAGCTGCTAAAACTTCTCCAGAGTTAGGGAATAAGGGAATTAGTATTTTTGTAATGGATCGTGATACACCTGGCATTTCGGCCACCAAACTGGATAAATTAGGTTGGAGAGCCAGTGACACGGGTGAAATTGCTTTCGATAATGTTGAGATTCCTGCTGAAAATTTAATGGGTGAAGAAAATAAAGGCTTCCCATATATTATGCAACATTTTGCATTGGAACGTCTTATTATGGGTATTAATTCTCACGCACGTAGCGAATGGGCATTAGAGTACACAATTTCCTATATGAAAGAACGTGTAGCGTTTGGAAAGTCTATTTCGAAGTTTCAGGCATTGCGTCACAAAGTAGCACAAATGGCTTCCGAAATTGAGATGTGTAAAACCTTTAATTATGTAACAACACAACGTCTGGACCAAGGAGAGTATGTGGTAAAAGAAGCGACCATGTCTAAGCTAATCTCCACCAAAGTAGCCGATGAGGTAGCGTACGATTGCCTGCAAATGCTAGGAGGTTATGGGTATATGGAAGAATATCCATTGGCTAGAAATTTGCGTGATAGTAGACTAGGGCCTATTGGTGGTGGAACCTCAGAGATATTACGCGAAATTATTGCTAAGATGGTAATGGACGGTAAAAACTATAAACCGGCAACATAGCCGCTGCCTATCTTTGGCGTGATTTGTGAAAGAAACATTCAGATTTAAGTATTAATTTTATGAAATGCCTAGTATCATTTAGCAAATTAATAGAAGATGTTTATAAGGCATTCCATCTTCCTTTTGATCAAATATAGTATAAAGATGAAATTTCAATCCCTCAGATTATTTAGTGTACTTGCAGTTTTATTATTTTTTGTGAACGCAAATGCGCAAAAAGATATTTCCAATACTGTTGTAGATTTCACTACGCAAATGCCTATTGAGAGTGCCAGTGTGTATATTGAAAATACCACCATTGGTACGGTTACCAATACAGATGGTAAGTTTTTACTTTCGGTGCCAGACGAACATATTAGCGATACGCTGGTGATTTCTTCCATTGGTTATAAAAGTTTTCGAACTCCGATTGATAATTTTGATGAAACCTTCAGTATTTATCTGGAAGAAGATGTGGCTTCTTTAGACGAAGTGTTAATCGTGGGTTCTACAAGACCTAAGACAGGAAACGATATAGTACTAAGAGCGCTAGAAAAACTGGAACGCAACCTTCCACAGCAAGCGTATTTGCAAAAAGGGTTTTTACGTCACAAAGAGCGAAATAAGAAAGAATATAAATGGCTTATTGAAAGCGCTATTACCTTATACGACTCTAGCTACGCCGCTGGAGCAGAAGAATTCTTGAAAATAAATGTAGACGAAAACCGAAAAAGCTATGACCTGCGGGATGTAGATAGTCTGTTTTCCTATTACACCTATTTAAAAAATACAAGGCGAATAGATTTGAAATCGCGCCAAATGCGTCGTGATACCATAAAAACGGCTTCGTTGGTTAATGCTATTAAATGGAACGATGAGCGAATTAATGGATTGGATAACCTTTTTAAAGGCAGATTAAATTTAGTGCGTAACTCTAACAATGTAGGAGCCTTGTTTGGTAAGAATGTACTCGATAAGCATCAGTTTAGATTGGATACTGTTTTGGTAGACGACGGAAGAAAAATCTATAAAATTGAAATCGATAAAGGAACAGATTTCGCAGGCTTAAATACACCAGGTATTTTTAACGAAGGGTTTGCGCCTAAAGGATGGATTTATATTTATTGGGACAACTACGCTATTAAAAAGGTAGAATACGAACTAATAGCCGCTTCCGACGTACAAAAGAAACGTAGCAAGAGTCTTTTTGGCACAACACTCAATCACAAATTGATCCTAACCTACAAGGAGTTTGAAGATAAAATGTATGCAAGTTATATGTATTACGAAACCCCTAAGTTGGTAAACGTGGGCGATCGCTCTTCAGATAGACTCTACAAAGAATCCGATAAACTAAAGGAAGAAGAAGAAGAGCAATTCTATTACACAACGCAGGAGGTTCTTTTTACTGAAATCATTCTGGAACCAACCGAAGTAAAGAAAGAGTTAACATCCCTATCATGGGACGAAGATATTTTCTCGCCACGGGTGTATAACAAAGACTTCTGGAAAAACTACAACGTGTTGCTGGAAAGTAAAGAAGAAGAAAAACTCATTATGGATTTGAGTTCGAGAGCTTCTTTGTTTAAGCAATAAGAGAAATTACTATTTATCAGGAACTAATTTTGATTTGTAATTTTTCAAATTCATGTAGCGTTGTTGTACTTAAAATGAGCATAAACCACTCTTTTTAAAAACCTGAAAATACATGTCACCCCAGTCGTCCTCAACAATTTCTAAAATACCTATGAAGTTGGCTTTGAGGCCCCAAAATAATTTTTGAAAATTTTTAAAAACACACAAGGAGAATCTCCTTCTCTCTTTACATAAAACTTCATAAAACAAATTCATACGCTTTTTTGGCACAATGGTGCAACATAATGTTACAATAGTAGCATCTTGCTTTTTGTTATGCTAATAGATTTGTGGTATATAATCTTTAAAAACATATACCATGAAAATAAAAGCAATATTTTTTTGTATTGGGACTCTATTTATACTGAATAGTGTACTAGCCCAAAAGCAACAAATTGTAAGCCAAGAACAATTTGAAAATGTCCAGAACTTTAAGGATTTGGTAACTCCAGAGCTTAAAGATCTTTATGCACAAGCAACGTTGTTAGAGAACACTACACCACAACAAATTGAAGCCAATAGATTGGCCATTAAAAATGCTTGGATGAAAGTAGATTCAGAAAAAGCAGCACTGTATAAGCCGTTAAATAAAGAAGGCCTAAAAGATAGTTTTATAGAATCTGTCACAATAAACAATGGTATGGATTCCCCTAATGATTCTAATATTTCTCGATGGGGAGTAAATAATATGGTTCATAATAAGGATATTGATGGGGGAGTAGATTTGGTGAGTTTTAATGATGGAGCCTTGTTATACGCCTCAAGCTTTCAAAATAGACCCGATGGATTGTTACATATTTACCGTTCTGATGATCGTGGCGATTCTTGGGAATTTGCAAGTAACATTTCTTTTGGTGTAGCCTTAGAAAAAGTGGAACTCATGGCCTTAGACGCTCCCAGTGGAGATAAATATTTGTTAGCCTTCTATATTCTTGAAAATGAGCAGTTTCGTGTGTTGCAATTTAATTTAACCACAATGGCGCCTGCAGTGTCACAGGGAATTGCTACAGGTGTGGTAGATTTTAGTGTGGATAGAAACTATCCTGGGGACACCATGAATCAACGTGTTTTTACAGTTTTCGAAATCACCAATGGTAATTTATATAGTGCTCGTTCTTCTGCGGGTAGTTATGGATTTGATTGGGTAGATGAAACAATTATAGATACCCAAAGAACTAAACCATCATTAGCTTACGGCAGAAATGGTGCTTTGTATAATGCCGCCGTGCACGCAACTAATGGAAACCTCTATGTTAGAGCAAATACAAGTTATAATGACCCTTTGGCTTGGGAAGGTTTTGAAATTATAGAGGATGGTACTATAAGACAATCTTTAGACCCTACGATACGTGCTGAGAGAAAACTACTTTCTGAAGATAATGTTTTAGTAGTGTGCTCTTCCAGAGATGCCGGCACTGCAGATAATTTTACAATTAGAACTTATAGAAGAGTAAATGAAGGTAGTTTTGTAGGCTCTAGCATAACCGTTCCAGACGCCATAAGTTATAGATATGCAGATAGTTTTATAGATTATACTAATGACTCTCAAATACACATAGGATATTTAAGACTATCCACAGATGGTTCTGAAAACAATAGAGCGCTACAGAGTTTTTATGATGGGAACACACTTAATACCGCAACAACTACTTCTTTCGAGGAACTGGATGTATTTCGTGAATTTCAAACCTTAGCAATACTTACCACCAATACAAGTGGACCAGCGGAAGAACCCATGATGGTTTTCGTGGGTACGACCGAAGACGGACTCTTTGGAAAAGGATTGTATTTTGATAAAGAATCTAGTATATTGAATATAGAGCGCTTTATTAATAATGATATTCAATTATTTCCAAATCCTGCGCTAGATGAAGTTACAATAAGAGTTCCTTCAGGGGAAACAATTCATACAATTTCTATGTATGATATAATTGGTAAACTAATAAATAAAGTTCCTATAAATTCAAATGCAACTACGCAATCGATACCAACATCAACACTATCCAAAGGACTTTATATGTTCACTATAGAAACCGACCAAAGAAGGATAACAAAAAAAGTAATTAAAATGTAAAACCACTAATTCATTATAAATTATGAAGCCCGTTAAATAGTTGCATCAATTAAATAGGAAAGTTAACTATTAAACCTTTCTTCTAAAAATAATTTACAATTAGTAATCTCTAATTCATAAATAGTTATTATTTTTGCAGTCCAAAAGAGAGGAGGTTATGACACTATGTTAATTATACCAGTTAAAGACGGAGAAAATATAGACAGAGCGCTGAAGCGTTTCAAGCGTAAGTTTGATCGTACAGGAACTATGCGCCAGCTACGTGCACGTCAGGCATTCTCAAAGCCATCGGTTACGAGAAGAAAAGAAATCCAGAAAGCACAGTACATTCAAGGACTTAGAGACGCAGAAGAAATCTAGTATTTCTTTATGTTGAAATAATACAAATCCGTTGAGCAATTCGCTCAACGGATTTTTTTTGTGCTTTATTTTTGTCATTTTAAGCTAAACGAGAAAACACATCCACCTCCGCACCTAATGGTAATCAAATTTCAGTATCTTTAAGTTTCTAATCCCTATTGCCTAATTTCTAATGCCTTTTACCAAATTCATCGACTACTTATCCTTCGAGAAAAAATATTCGCAACATACCGTTGTTGCCTATAAAAAAGATTTGGGCGATTTTCTTCAGTTTGCGAAAGAGGAGTATGAATATGAGGAAATATTAAATGTAAACTACGCCATCATTAGAAGTTGGATTGTTTCTATGGTAGACAAGGGTATAGCTAACCGAAGTATAAATCGTAAAATTTCATCCTTAAAAACCTACTATAAATTTCTGCTGAAAACCAAGCAAATAGAAACCACGCCTTTGGCACAGCATAAAGCGTTGAAAACTTCAAAAAAATTACAAGTGCCATTTTCAGAAAAAGAAATACAAGATGTTTTGGAGTTGCTGCAAGATGAAGATGGCTACGAAGGACTGCGAAACAAACTAATGGTAGAATTGTTTTATTCCACAGGAATGCGTAGGGCGGAGCTTATTAATCTTAAGCTGAAGAAGGTCTCTATAGATCAAAAAACGATAAAGGTATTGGGGAAACGAAACAAAGAGCGTGTAATCCCGTTGCTGCCATCGGTTATTAAAACTTTAGAGCAGTTTATAGCAGAAAGAAATAAACTGGAGCGTATTGAGGATAAAGATTTTTTAATACTTACAGGCAAAGGTGATAAAATCTATGAAACACTTGTGTATAGAATTATAAATAATTATTTTAGTAAAGCTTCTGCGAAAGTGAAAAAGAGTCCGCATATATTGCGACATTCTTTTGCAACACATCTTTTAAATGAGGGCGCAGATTTAAATGCAGTAAAGGAACTGCTCGGGCATTCAAGTCTGGCTTCTACCCAAGTTTATACGCACAATAGTATTGCGCAATTAAAAAAGGTATACCAGAACGCTCATCCTAGAAATTCTAAATAGTAACCTAAAAATTTTATGTATGAAGATAAATGTGCAAGCTCCAAATTTCGCAGTTAAAGAAGATCTTTTGGTTTTTATTGAAAAGCGATTACAAAAATTAGAACAATTTTACGATAAAATTGTTGCAGCAGATGTTTTTTTGAAAGTTCAAAAAACAAGTGAAAAAGAAAATAAAATAACCGAAGTTTTATTAAGTGTTCCAGGTAGTGACCTGATTTGCAAGAAGGAATCCAAAACTTTTGAGGCGGCATTGGATGAATGTATAAAGTCTTTAGAACGTCAACTCAAAAAACGAAAACAAAAACAACGTGCTTTTGCTTGAAAATTTTTTAGAAAAAGTTTTGTGGAAATAATAATTCGTATATCTTTGCAGTCCGTTAGAAATAGCGGACTTTTTTATGTCGAGAATTTGGCTTGAAATTGTAAAAAGCCGATGTAGCTCAGCTGGCTAGAGCAGCTGATTTGTAATCAGCAGGTCGTGGGTTCGAGTCCCTCCATCGGCTCTTGAAATATTGAAAATTTAATTTGAAATGCTGAGTCATGAACTCAAAGTTTTGAATGGTCCGGGGAGATACTCAAGCGGCCAACGAGGGCAGACTGTAAATCTGCTGACTACGTCTTCGCAGGTTCGAATCCTGCTCTCCCCACAAAGATTTAAAATAAGAGTCCGTCAAAAGCTCGCTTTTGTAAGGAGTTGTTTTTAAATCTTTGTTCGGGGTCACCCGAACAGGATCACCGACGTAAGGAGGTTGTCTAAATAAATTGCAAGTAGTGTTGTGTTTGAAAAAACAATTCGCTACCTTTGCACCCCGATTTCGAGCAGTGTGTCTTGAAAAAAAATGAAATGTTGAATACCATTTATAGTTAAAAATAACTATAATAAATGCGAGAGTAGCTCAGTTGGTAGAGCGTCAGCCTTCCAAGCTGAATGTCGCCAGTTCGAACCTGGTCTCTCGCTCTAAAGTATTCCTGTGAAGGCAGGTTCTTTTTCTTTTTAAATTAATGCCTCTTTGAGGCTTTTGGGGGTTAAAGAAATAAACACTTTACGCCGGTGTAGCTCAGGGGTAGAGCGTTTCCTTGGTAAGGAAGAGGTCACGAGTTCAATTCTCGTCATTGGCTCTATATGAAGGAAGTTAATTGAAAAGGTTGAATTTGGTTTTAGGAAAAGGTTTGAGTGACCTTGGTCACAGCCACTCCCGCAAAAGATGGGAAGTTCAAATCTTATCATTGGCTCAACATAGTATAAAACTGAACACTAATATATAACTAAGATTTAAATTAATACAAAATGGCAAAAGAAACATACGATCGGTCGAAACCACACTTAAACGTTGGTACAATTGGACACGTAGATCACGGTAAAACAACATTAACTGCTGCAATTACTAAAGTATTAGCAGATGCAGGTTATTCTAAAGCTTCTGCTTTTGATCAAATTGATAATGCTCCTGAAGAAAAAGAAAGAGGTATTACAATTAACTCTTCACACGTTGAGTACGCAACAGCAAACCGTCACTACGCACACGTTGACTGTCCAGGTCACGCCGATTACGTAAAGAACATGGTTACTGGTGCTGCACAAATGGATGGTGCTATCTTAGTAGTTGCTGCTACAGATGGTCCAATGCCACAAACACGTGAGCACATCCTTTTAGGACGTCAGGTAGGTATTCCACGTATCGTTGTATTTATGAATAAAGTAGATATGGTTGATGATGAGGAATTACTTGAGCTAGTAGAAATGGAAATTAGAGATCTTCTTTCTTTCTACGAGTATGATGGTGACAATGGACCTGTAATCGCTGGTTCTGCTCTTGGAGCATTGAACGGTGAGCAAAAGTGGGTTGATACTGTTATCGAATTGATGGCAGCTGTAGATACTTGGATCGAGGAGCCACAACGTGAAGTTGACAAGCCTTTCTTAATGCCTATTGAAGATGTATTCTCAATTACTGGTCGTGGAACTGTAGCTACAGGTCGTATCGAAACTGGTGTTGCTAATACTGGAGATCCTGTTGAGATTATTGGTATGGGAGCTGAGAAGTTAACTTCTACTATTACTGGTATTGAAATGTTCCGTCAAATCCTTGATAGAGGTGAGGCGGGAGATAATGCAGGTATTCTTTTAAGAGGTATTGAGAAATCTCAAATCTCTAGAGGTATGGTAATTACTAAGCCAGGTTCTGTAACACCACACGCTAAGTTTAAAGCTGAGGTTTACGTTCTTAAGAAAGAAGAAGGTGGGCGTCACACTCCATTCCACAATAACTACCGTCCACAGTTCTACGTACGTACTACTGATGTAACAGGAAACATTAACCTTCCTGACGGAGTTGAAATGGTAATGCCAGGAGATAACTTAACTATTACTGTTGATCTTATCCAGCCTATCGCTTTAAATCTTGGTCTTCGTTTTGCAATCCGTGAGGGTGGTAGAACTGTAGGTGCCGGTCAGGTTACTGAAATCTTAGACTAATTTAAGTATATAAATAAAGGTAAAGGTGTTCCGTTTGTAACGGAACGCCTTGACTTTTATAACGGGTACACATAGTTGAAACTATTAAAACCCTAATACGGGTTTAGCTCAGTTGGTAGAGCACTGGTCTCCAAAACCAGGTGTCGTGAGTTCGAGTCTCTCAACCCGTGCTAAATTGAAGTAACTAAATAGGATTGAGGCGAGACGTTTGTGCTGAGTGTGTTTTTTTTTAAAATCGTATCGAAGTAAGTCTCTCAACTCTTGCGCTTGTGAAGTTAGAACTTCAAAACATATAAAACCAATTACAATGGTAAACTATATTAAAGAATCTTATAACGAATTAACCAAACACGTATCGTGGCCAGGTATGGGCGAAGCACAAAAACTTACGGTAATTGTTGCTGTGTTTTCTGTGGTTTTGGCCTTAGCTGTATTTGGCGTAGATCAAGTGTTTAGTGGTGTTATTGAGCAATATTTTAACTGGATTAAGTCGTAAGTATGACTGAAACAACGAGTACAAAAAGATGGTATGTAGTCCGTTCGGTTAGCGGGCAGGAAAATAAGATTAAAACTGCTATAGACAGAGAGATTACGCGTCTAGATTTGCAGGATTATATCGAGCAAGTTCTTGTTCCTACTGAAAAGGTTGTCCAAATTCGTGATGGAAAAAAAATAAACAAAGAACGTGTTTATTTTCCAGGGTATATTATGGTGCAAGCGAGTTTAGCGGGTGAAATACCTCATATTATTAAATCGATTAACGGCGTTATCGGATTTTTGGGTGAAACTAAAGGAGGTGAGCCGGTGCCGCTAAGACAGGCCGAAGTAAATAGGATGTTAGGGAAGGTAGATGAGCTTTCGGTTCAAGATGAAAATGTGAACATTCCTTTTACAATTGGTGAGACTATTAAAGTAATCGATGGTCCTTTCAACGGGTTTAATGGAACAGTCGAAAAGATAAATGAAGAAAAGCGTAAGCTAGAAGTAATGGTGAAAATTTTCGGAAGAAAAACACCATTAGAACTCAGCTATATGCAAGTAGAAAAAGTATAATATAATTGTTACACGCTATAAATAGATTTTTCTTAGGCTTCCACTTCAGAAAAATCAAATTTTTAAACAAAAACAATGGCAAAAGAAGTAGATAAAGTAGTAAAACTGCAAGTTCGCGGAGGAGCGGCAAACCCGTCTCCACCAGTTGGACCAGCATTAGGTGCTGCCGGTGTAAATATCATGGAATTCTGTAAGCAATTTAACGGAAGAACCCAGGATAAGCAAGGAAAAGTATTGCCTGTACAGATTACGGTTTATAAAGACAAATCTTTCGAGTTTGTAATTAAGACCCCACCTGCTGCAGTACAAATCTTGGAGGCCGCTAAAGCTAAAAAAGGCTCTGGTGAACCACACATCAATAAGGTAGCAACTATTACTTGGGACCAAGTAAAAGCGATCGCAGAAGACAAAATGCCAGATCTTAATGCGTTTACCGTAGAGTCTGCTATGAAAATGGTAGCTGGTACTGCAAGATCTATGGGAGTTAAAGTAAAAGGAGCTGCTCCTTTTTAATCCAAAAAAAGAATCTATAAAATGGCAAGATTAACAAAAAAGCAAAAGGAAGCTGTATTAAAGGTAGAGGATAAAGCCTATACCGTTGCTGAAGCTTCTGCTTTAATAAAAGAGATATCCACCGTAAATTTTGATGCCTCTATAGACCTTGCGGTACGCTTAAACGTGGATCCACGTAAAGCGAACCAAATGGTACGTGGGGTAGTTACCCTTCCACATGGAACAGGTAAAGACGTGAAGGTATTAGCATTGGTTACTCCAGATAAGGAAGCTGAAGCTAAAGAAGCTGGAGCAGATTTCGTAGGATTAGACGAGTACCTCGATAAGATTAAAGGAGGTTGGACTGATGTTGACGTAATTGTAACAATGCCGAGTGTAATGGGTAAATTAGGTCCTTTAGGACGTGTGTTAGGTCCTCGTGGCTTAATGCCAAACCCAAAGACTGGTACGGTAACAATGGACGTTGCTAAAGCGGTTTCAGATGTGAAAGCTGGTAAAATTGACTTTAAAGTTGATAAAACTGGTATCATTCACGCTGCAATTGGAAAAGCATCTTTCGATGCTGAAAAAATTGCAGGAAACGCAAGAGAATTATTAACCACATTAGTAAAATTGAAGCCTCAAGCGGCTAAAGGAGTATACATTGCGAGCATTTTTATGTCTTCTACCATGTCTCCTTCAGTTCAAATTGATACTAAAAGATTTACTGAGCAGTAAACATTGAAGATATGACTAGAGAAGAAAAATCACAAGTAATTGAAACCTTGACTGCACAGTTATCTGAGAATGCTACTATATATTTAGCAGATATTTCAGGCTTAGATGCAGGAGCTACCTCAAACTTACGTCGTGCGTGTTTTAAAGCAGGAGTAAAGTTAAATGTGGTAAAGAATACATTGCTTGCAAAGGCGATGGAAGCTTCAGATAAAGACTTTGGTGAGTTAACCGGAGTACTTAAAGGGAATACTTCATTAATGGTTGCAGAAGCGAGTAACGCACCTGCTAAAGTTATTAAAGAATTCAGAAAAAAATCACAAAAACCTTTATTGAAAGGAGCTTTTATTGAAGAAGCAATTTACGTAGGAGATAACCAATTAGATGCCCTTGTAGACATTAAGTCTAGAGAAGAACTTATTGGAGATATCATTGGATTACTTCAATCCCCTGCCAAAAATGTTATCTCTGCTCTTAAGAGTAGTGGTGGTACTATTGCAGGTATTGTAAAAACACTTTCGGAAAGACCCGAATAACAAAGCACTAATAAATACAAATAATAAATTACACTTTTTAAAAACGATAGAAAATGGCAGATTTAAAAGATTTCGCAGAACAATTAGTTAACTTAACCGTAAAAGAGGTTAATGAATTAGCTACTATATTAAAAGATGAGTACGGTATCGAGCCTGCTGCTGCAGCTGTAGCTGTTGCTGCTGGTGGTGCTGGTGGTGGAGACGCTGCTGAAGAGCAATCAGAATTCGACGTAATCCTTACAGCCGCTGGAGGTGCAAAACTTGCAGTTGTAAAACTAGTTAAAGAATTAACTGGAGCTGGTCTTAAAGACGCTAAAGGATTAGTAGATAACGCACCTTCTCCAATTAAGGAAGGTATCTCTAAAGACGAAGCTGAAGCACTTAAAGCTCAACTAGAAGAAGCTGGAGCAGAGGTTGAGCTTAAGTAAGCCAACATCACTTCAAACCTTAAGGTTTAGGTCTTCCGGATAGCCCGGAAAGACCTAAACCATTTTGCGTATATAAAGGTGAGTACAAAATGAGTATGCGCACACACCCATAAATTTAATTAAAATTCCGTCCATAGATGTCAGCAACGCAAACTGAAAGATTGAATTTTTCCTCTGTACAGAACAAGCCGGATTACCCGGACTTTTTGGACATACAGATTAAATCCTTTCAGGATTTTTTCCAGTTGGAAACCAAGTCAGAAGAAAGAGGTCAAGAAGGATTATATAAGACCTTCTTAGAGAATTTCCCGATTACAGATACCCGTAATCAATTTGTATTAGAATTTTTAGATTACTTCGTAGATCCACCAAGATATTCCATACAAGAGTGTATCGAGCGTGGTCTTACGTATAGTGTGCCCTTAAAAGCACGTCTAAAACTATATTGTACAGATGATGAACACGAAGATTTTGAAACCATCGTACAGGATGTGTACTTAGGTACTATTCCTTATATGACACCGTCTGGTACATTCTGTATCAACGGGGCAGAACGTGTGGTAGTTTCGCAGTTACACCGTTCGCCTGGTGTTTTCTTTGGACAATCGTTCCACGCCAATGGAACCAAATTATATTCAGCCCGTGTAATTCCTTTTAAAGGTTCATGGATTGAATTTGCTACCGATATTAACAGCGTAATGTACGCCTATATCGATAGAAAGAAAAAATTACCTGTAACAACCCTTTTCCGCGCCATTGGTTTTGAAAGAGATAAGGATATCCTTGAAATCTTTGACCTTGCCGAAGAAGTAAAAGCAAGCAAAACGGGACTTAAAAAATATATGGGTCGCAAATTAGCTGCCCGTGTGTTAAAAACTTGGCACGAAGATTTCGTAGACGAGGATACGGGAGAAGTAGTCTCTATTGAACGTAACGAGATTGTGCTAGACCGTGACACAGTTCTTGAAAAAGAACACATCGAAGAGATTTTGGATTCAGGTTCAAAAACAATTTTGTTACACAAAGAAGATAATTTGCAGGCAGATTATGCAATTATCCACAACACATTACAAAAAGATCCTACCAATTCAGAAAAAGAAGCGGTAGAACATATCTATAGACAATTACGTAACGCCGAGCCGCCAGATGAAGAAACCGCTCGTGGTATCATTAACAAGTTATTTTTCTCAGACCAGAGATACAACTTGGGTGAAGTAGGACGTTACCGTATGAACAAAAAACTACAGTTGGATATTGAAATGGACAAGCAGGTCTTGACCAAATTAGACATCATCACAATTGTAAAATACCTAATTGAGCTTATCAACTCTAAAGCAGAGATTGATGATATTGATCACTTATCGAACCGTCGTGTACGTACCGTAGGTGAACAACTATCTTCTCAATTTGGTGTAGGTCTTGCACGTATGGCAAGAACTATCCGTGAACGTATGAACGTACGTGACAACGAGGTGTTTACCCCAATCGATTTGATTAACGCGAAGACATTATCTTCGGTAATTAACTCTTTTTTTGGTACCAACCAGTTGTCTCAATTTATGGACCAGACCAACCCATTGGCAGAGATTACGCACAAGCGTAGACTTTCGGCATTAGGACCAGGTGGACTTTCTCGTGAAAGAGCAGGATTTGAGGTTCGTGATGTTCACTATACACACTACGGAAGATTGTGTCCTATTGAAACTCCTGAAGGACCAAATATTGGTCTTATTTCTTCACTTTCAGTATATGCTAAGGTGAACAATTTAGGATTCATTGAGACACCGTACAGAAAAGTTGAAGATGGTAAAATTGACTTCAAAAATGAAGCACAGTACCTTTCAGCTGAAGAAGAAGAAGGACAATTAATTGCACAGGCAAATATTCCATTAACAGAGAATGGTAAGATTGATACAGATCGTGTTATTGCACGTATGGAAGGTGACTTCCCGGTAGTAGATCCAACCACTGTGAATTATGCCGATGTTGCACCAAACCAGATTTCGTCTATCTCGGCGTCGTTAATTCCGTTCCTGGAACATGATGATGCGAACCGTGCCTTGATGGGATCTAACATGATGCGCCAGGCAGTACCGTTATTATTAGCAGATTCGCCAATTGTAGGAACAGGTCTGGAACGTCAAGTCGCTAGTGACTCTCGTGTATTAATTAATGCTGAAGGTGATGGAGTTGTTGAATATGTAGACGCAAACGAAATTACTATTAAATACGATCGTAGTGAAAATGAGCGTATGGTAAGTTTTGACGAAGACTCAAAAACATACCAGTTAGTAAAATTCAGAAAGACAAACCAGAGTACTTCTATTAACCTGAAGCCTATTGTAAGTAGAGGTGACAGAGTTTTAAAAGGACAGGTGTTATGCCAAGGATACGCTACCGAAAAAGGCGAATTAGCTTTAGGACGTAACATGAAAGTAGCCTTTATGCCTTGGAAAGGGTATAACTTTGAGGATGCCATCGTGATTTCTGAAAAAGTAGTGCGTGAAGATATCTTTACGTCTATTCATATAGATGAGTATTCGCTGGAAGTTAGAGATACAAAACTTGGTAACGAAGAACTAACAAACGATATTCCTAACGTTTCTGAAGAGGCTACAAAAGACCTAGACGAAAACGGAATGATTCGTGTTGGTGCAGAAGTAAAGCCAGGTGATATCTTAATTGGTAAAATTACTCCAAAAGGAGAAAGCGATCCAACACCAGAAGAGAAATTACTACGTGCCATCTTTGGTGACAAAGCAGGTGATGTAAAAGATGCTTCGTTAAAAGCCTCTCCATCATTACGTGGTGTGGTAATTAATAAGAAATTATTCGCTCGTGCTATTAAAGATAAGCGCAAGAGAGCAAAAGATAAAGAAGACATCGCAGCATTGGAAGTGCAGTACGATGCTAAGTTTGACAACTTAAAAGATGTAGTAGTTGAAAAACTATTCGCAATCGTAGGCGGAAAAACGGCACAAGGTGTAACCAACGATTTAGGTGAAGTTGTTTTCCCAAAAGGAAAAAAATACACGCTTAAAATGTTAAACGCTGTAGATGACTATTCTCACTTAGTAGGAGGAACTTGGACAACAGACGACGAAACCAATACCATGGTTCGTGACTTGATGCACAACTACCGTATTAAAGAGAACGACTTACAAGGGAACTTGCGTCGTGAGAAGTTTACGATTTCTGTGGGTGACGAATTGCCTTCAGGTATCTTGAAACTTGCGAAAGTATATGTTGCTAAAAAGCGTAAGTTGAAAGTAGGAGATAAAATGGCGGGACGTCACGGAAACAAGGGTATTGTGGCTCGTATTGTTCGTGATGAAGATATGCCATTCCTAGAAGATGGAACTCCAGTAGATATCGTGTTGAACCCACTTGGGGTACCTTCACGTATGAACATTGGTCAGATCTATGAAACGGTACTAGGATGGGCTGGACAAAAATTAGGTAGAAAATATGCTACCCCAATTTTTGACGGAGCAACCATAGACCAGATCAACGAATTGACCGACGAAGCTGGAATCCCGCGTTACGGACATACCTATTTATACGATGGTGGTACAGGACAACGTTTTGACCAACCAGCAACCGTGGGTGTTATCTATATGTTGAAACTTGGACATATGGTAGACGATAAGATGCACGCACGTTCTATAGGTCCTTATTCATTAATTACACAACAACCATTGGGTGGTAAAGCCCAGTTTGGTGGTCAGCGTTTTGGTGAGATGGAAGTATGGGCATTAGAGGCTTATGGAGCTTCGAGCACCCTGCGCGAAATATTGACGGTAAAATCTGATGATGTAATTGGTAGAGCAAAAACTTACGAGAGTATCGTAAAAGGAGAAGCTATGCCAGAACCAGGATTGCCAGAATCATTCAACGTACTTATGCACGAATTGAAAGGTCTGGGACTTGACATTAGATTAGAAGAGTAAAACCAGTTGGCAGTGGCAGTACGTAGTAACTACTTCGTACTGCAAACTGCTACTGATTACTGAAAACTCATTACTCAATACTGAAGAAAAGCATTATGGCAAGAAATAATAACGAACAACAACAAAAGAAATTTAATAAAATTTCTATCGGTTTAGCATCACCAGAATCAATTTTGGCAGAGTCTCGTGGAGAGGTGTTAAAACCAGAAACAATTAACTACCGTACGCACAAACCAGAGCGTGACGGTTTGTTCTGTGAGCGTATTTTTGGTCCTGTAAAGGATTATGAATGTGCCTGCGGAAAATACAAACGTATCCGGTATAAAGGAATCGTTTGTGACCGTTGTGGGGTAGAGGTAACCGAGAAAAAAGTACGTCGTGACCGTGTTGGACACATCAACTTGGTGGTTCCTGTAGCGCACATCTGGTACTTTAGAAGTTTACCAAATAAAATTGGATATCTTCTTGGATTGCCTTCTAAGAAGCTTGATATGATTATTTACTACGAAAGATATGTAGTAATACAACCAGGTATTGCAAAGAACGAAGAAGGAGAACCAGTTCAGAAAATGGACTTCCTTACTGAAGAAGAATACCTAACTATTTTAGACAGTCTTCCTCAAGAAAATTTGTATCTGGACGATAGCGATCCAAACAAGTTTATCGCAAAAATGGGAGCGGAGTGTTTAATTGAATTGTTACAACGTATCGATCTAGATTCTTTATCTTTTGAACTACGTCACAAAGCAAACAACGAAACATCTAAGCAACGTAAAACGGAAGCATTAAAGCGTCTTCAGGTAGTTGAAGCGTTGCGTGATGCAAATAAAAACCGTGAGAACAACCCAGAGTGGATGATTATGAAGGTGGTTCCTGTAATTCCACCAGAATTACGGCCGTTGGTACCACTAGATGGAGGTCGTTTCGCAACGAGTGATTTGAACGATTTATACCGTCGTGTTATTATTCGTAACAACCGTCTCAAGCGTTTAATGGAAATTAAAGCGCCAGAGGTAATTTTACGTAATGAAAAGCGTATGTTGCAAGAATCTGTAGATTCATTGTTTGATAACACGCGTAAATCTTCAGCAGTAAAAACCGATAGCAACCGTCCATTAAAATCACTTTCAGATTCATTGAAAGGAAAGCAAGGACGTTTCCGCCAGAACTTACTTGGTAAACGTGTAGATTATAGTGCACGTTCGGTAATTGTTGTAGGACCTGAATTAAAATTATTTGAATGTGGTATCCCTAAGGATATGGCAGCAGAATTGTACAAGCCTTTTGTTATTAGAAAACTAATTGAAAGAGGAATTGTAAAAACTGTAAAATCTGCAAAGAAAATTATAGACAAGAAAGAGCCAGTAGTTTGGGATATTCTTGAAAATGTACTGAAAGGACACCCGGTTATGTTGAACAGGGCCCCTACATTACACAGGCTTGGTATCCAGGCATTCCAGCCTAAACTAATTGAAGGAAAAGCAATCCAGTTACACCCATTAGTATGTACGGCCTTTAATGCCGATTTCGATGGGGATCAGATGGCGGTGCACCTTCCACTTGGGCCAGAAGCAATTTTGGAATGTCAGTTATTAATGCTAGCATCTCATAATATCTTAAACCCTGCAAATGGTAGCCCAGTAGCGGTACCATCTCAGGATATGGTATTGGGTCTTTACTATATGACCAAATTGAGAAAGTCTACTCCAGAAGTTAAAGTAATTGGAGAAGGACTTACGTTCTATTCGGCCGAAGAAGCTATCATTGCTTACAATGAGAAGCAAGTAGACTTAAATGCTGAAATAAAAATTAGAACTAAAGACTTTGATGAGAATGGAAACTTAACGATGCAAATTATCACGACCACTCTTGGACGTGTGATTTTCAATCAGCAAGTTCCGGAAGAAGCAGGATACATTAACCAGGTATTGACCAAAAAATCATTACGTGATATTATTGGTGATATCTTGGCGGTAACAAGCGTACCAAAAACAGCTGCTTTCTTAGACGAAATTAAAGGTCTTGGATATAAATTTGCATTTGAAGGCGGATTGTCATTTAGCTTAGGAGATATTATTATCCCACCAGAAAAGCAACAAATGATCGATGATGCCAATACGCAAGTAGATGGTATTGTAGGAAACTATAATATGGGTCTTATTACCAATAATGAGCGTTACAATCAGGTAATTGATATTTGGACTGCGACAAATGCCGAATTGACCGAGCTGTCTATGAAGCGTATTCGTGAAGACCAACAAGGATTTAACTCGGTGTATATGATGCTTGATTCTGGAGCACGTGGATCTAAAGAACAGATTCGCCAGCTTACAGGGATGCGTGGTTTAATGGCCAAGCCGAAAAAATCGAATAGTGGTGGAGGTGAAATTATTGAAAACCCAATTCTTTCTAACTTTAAGGAGGGACTTTCAATTTTAGAATACTTTATCTCAACGCACGGTGCACGTAAAGGACTCGCAGATACCGCTTTAAAAACGGCAGATGCAGGGTACTTAACACGTAGATTGGTAGATGTATCGCAAGATGTAATTATTAATACAGAAGACTGTGGTACTTTAAGAGGTATTGAAGTTTCAGCATTAAAGAAGAACGAAGAAGTGGTAGAGAACTTAGGTGCTCGTATCGTAGGTCGTACTTCACTAAACGATGTTGTGAACCCATTAACCAAAGAAGTATTGGTAAATGCAGGTGATCATATAACGGAAGCAATTGCAAAAACAATTAATGCATCACCAATTGAATCTGTAGAAGTTCGTTCTGCATTAACGTGTGAGGCCAAAAAAGGAATCTGTTCACAATGTTACGGTCGTAACCTTGCTACCAATAAAATGGTACAACGAGGTGAAGCTGTAGGTGTTGTTGCAGCACAATCTATTGGAGAACCTGGAACACAGTTAACATTGCGTACCTTCCACGTGGGTGGTATTGCAGGTAACATTTCAGAAGAAAATAAGCTTACTGTGAAATTTGATGGTAAAGCTGAAATCGAAGACTTGAAAACTGTGAAAGGTGAAGATAGCGAAGGAAAAACAGTAGATATCGTAATTTCTCGTACATCTGAATTGAAGTTAGTTGATGAAAAAACAGGAATTACCCTCAGTACAAACGTTATCCCTTACGGTTCGACCATTTTTGTAAAAGATGGAGAAAAACTAACAAAAGGCGATGTAGTGTGTCAGTGGGATCCATATAACGGTGTAATTATTTCAGAATTTGCAGGTAAGATCAAGTACGAGAATATCGAACAGGGTGTTACGTTTGCTGTGGAGATTGATGAACAAACAGGTTTCCAGGAAAAAGTAATTACCGAATCTAGAGATAAAAAGAAAATTCCAACACTTCAAATCCTTGGTAAGAAAGACGAAGTAATACGTTCGTACAACCTACCAGTAGGAGCCTTGATAAGTGTGGATGACGGTGAGAAAATTAAAATTGGTAAAGTCTTGGTTAAGATTCCTCGTAAATCTGCGAAAGCGGGTGATATTACAGGAGGTCTTCCACGTGTAACCGAATTATTTGAAGCACGTAACCCTTCAAATCCTGCTGTAGTAAGTGAGATTGATGGTGTTGTTTCATTCGGAAAAATTAAGCGTGGTAACCGTGAAATTATCGTAGAATCTAAACTTGGTGAAATCAAGAAATACTTGGTGAAATTGAGTAACCAGATTTTAGTACAGGAGAACGATTACGTTCGTGCCGGGATGCCACTTTCTGATGGTTCTATCACACCAGAAGATATCTTACGTATTAAAGGCCCATCTGCAGTACAACAATACTTAGTGAACGAAGTTCAGGAAGTATATCGTTTGCAAGGGGTGAAGATTAACGATAAGCACTTCGAAGTTGTTGTAAGACAAATGATGCGTAAAGTACGAATTGTAGATCCGGGAGATACAACGTTCCTAGAAAATCAATTGGCACACAAATACGACTTTATCGAAGAAAACGATAAGATTTTTGGAATGAAAGTAGTAGAAAACGCTGGAGATTCAGAAAATTTAAAAGAAGGACAGATTATCTCACCACGTGATTTACGTGATGAAAACTCTATCTTACGTCGTAACGATAAAACGTTGGTAGAAGCACGTGATGCTGTTAATTCAACAGCAACTCCAATACTTCAAGGTATTACAAGAGCGTCGTTACAGACTAAGTCGTTTATTTCTGCGGCATCGTTCCAGGAAACCACTAAAGTATTAAACGAAGCTGCGGTAAGCGGTAAAGTTGATCACTTAGAAGGATTGAAGGAGAACGTTATTGTAGGTCATAGAATTCCTGCTGGTACAGGTATGAGACGTTATGATACTATTATCGTAGGTTCTAAGCAAGAGTTTGAGGAAATGACAAAAGAGAAGGAAGAGGTAAACTATAATTAAGTGAGTGTATAGCTTTGCAAATAAAGTAAAGTTATACTGTTAACTTTCCCCAACGCAGGTTGGGATTTTGTTACTAGAAATATCAAAAATCCCGTGACAACTTCACGGGATTTTGTTTTGTAAATAATAATAATAGCTTCCGCTTCAGCAGAAGAAATAAAAAAAAGATATGGCAGAAGAAAACAAACAAAAAAAAGGACAAATTAACATAGAGTTAGATCAAGAGATCGCGCAAGGCATCTATAGCAACCTAGCAATTATTAATCATTCACAAAGTGAATTTGTAGTAGACTTCGTAAGTATTATGCCAGGAGTACCAAAAAGCAAAGTGAAGTCTAGAATTGTTCTAACACCGCAGCACGCTAAGCGTTTTCTAAAAGCAATGCACGATAATGTTTCTAGGTTTGAGAAACAACATGGTGAGATAAAAGACTACCAACAACCTCCAATGCCAATTAATTTTGGCCCAACTGGAGAGGCATAATAACAAATAAAAAACTCGCAATTAGCGAGTTTTTTATTTTCAAAGATCAATATAACGAGTGTTTTATAATTAATTTTTAAGTTAAATGATGCTATGTTTTATAAGCATTTTTATATGTAAAAGATGAATAAAGTGCATTTTATCGATTTTTTAAATAATTATGTCGAATATATTATAACATCTTGTAGGAAAACACTTTAACTGTAATATATTTGAACCGTCTTAGAGATACCCCCAATCATTGAAAGATGAATCTTTAAGCTGCCCAAATTGAACTTATGGAAATAAAAATACCTACTAAGCAATGGATATCATATGTGGTATCCCTTATTTTACTGTCCCTTTTGTTTTCCTATTCTATGGTAGGTCAAACACAAGCACCTTCTGTTACAGCAGGGGTTACGTTTCAATGGGCAGATACACAGGCAAATAATAACGATCCGGCTACACTTAGTTCTATTACTATAGATAGTGAAGTTTTTCAATCTTTTGTGGTGCCTTCTTCATATACTATGACTCGTGTAGGTCCAAATGGTAATGGCCCCAATAAAATTTTAAAAAATGGTACTGTTGAAAACACAAGTAGCGCCAATCCCGATTGGAATGCTGAAGCACTAGCTTCTTTTCAAGATAAGAATTTAAACCATTATTTTAAATCAGATTCCAATGGCCGGGATATTTGTAACGAATTTGAAGACGTTGCTGGTTCAGATACCCAACTACAATCACTTTATTATAGTCCTGGCATTCCTTCAAATGATGGTGGTATTATTGCCATTACAGAAAGGAATGCAAACAATTGTTATTATATAGCAGTATATGGTACTCCTGAAGGAGGAGGTCCTGAAGAGTTTTTAGGAGATACCTTTGTAAGGGCAAATACATTGCAAAGTGGCCCACTTTTTAATGCACCACCAGCAGGAGTAGATTATTGGAATTCAGGTAGAGTTTTAGAAAACAACGGTACCATTGGTGTTGCAATATTTCTTTTAGACGATTTGGCTCCAGTTGGATCTACAATAACAAGAGTAGACTTACTGGCAGCAACCCCTGATCATGGTGATGGAAAATTATTCATCTTACAAAGGTATGCTGTACCAAAATCTGAAAAATCCTGTATGAATGTTCCATTTAACGGTACGGTAGACGGGAGTACAATTCCTGAGGGTTCAAGCTTTTCGTTGGTAGGTGGGCCAACACCAGCTGGCGAAGACTTTACATTTAATACAGATGGAAGTTATACCTATACACCAAGTATTGGATTTACTGGTGACGTAGTATTTGAGTATTCGGTGTGCTTGCCAGCACCCAATGCAACTACCTGTGATTCATCAACAATTACAATAACGTACCAATCTGGTCTAGGTACAGATTGCGAATGCGATTCAGGGAATGCAGATGGTCCCTTATTACAAAACTAAATAGTTCAAAACACCTTATAATTTTCAATTACTAAAATATATACTTATGAAAAATACTATTACATGTTGTCTTTTAGGTGTACTAGCAATTTTTGTTAGCCAGGCTCAAGTTGGTATTGGTACAACCAGTCCTCAAGAAGCACTTCATATTGCTGGAAACAATAGCACTTTGCGTGTGGAAGGCTTAAATAGTTCAAATAATACCAATAATTTTGGAGGAGGTACATCTTACAACGTCGTTGCAGACAAGGATGGAAACTTGGGCTTAGGTATGCTATCTGGCGAAATTTCTTCAGACTCGAATATCCCGTCACCTATAATAGTTCAAACCACAGCAAATTCTGGTCTCAATTCTGCAGAGCTATACAAGAAAAATTTTACACTCACGCAGCGAGCTTTGGTGGTAATAACCTACTACGTAGCAATGGATTTTGAATCTTATGACGGTACTATGAAAATAGATGATGGTAGAGCAAAAGTGGCTCATAACTATTTTTATTTAGGAAATGGGACGACAGCCGACACTTCAAAATCATATGGAATGACCAGTTCGGTATATACGAATATAAATTGCGACACAGCTACCGGTTTTATCTATAATTCCAGATCTATGACCATTGCTTTAGACCCGGGTACATACAGTGTTCACTTACAAGGAGCCGTTTTTGGCGGAAACTTAACTGCGGATGCTGCTTTTAGAGTGAAATTTGGTAATGGAGACAGATTAGACATTCAAGCTATATATCTATAAGTTTAAAACCAAAATTATTCTGCTTTTTGAAATTCGCTTACGAAATGTAATTTTACATTCGGATATTTACTTTGCGTCATCTGTAGTGTAAAGGCGGAATCTGCAAAAAATACTAATTGACCTCTTTTATCTTTAGCCAAAAATTTCGACTTTACTCGTTTAAAATCAGCAAATTCAGCACTTTTTGGATCTTTAGGCTCTATCCAGCAGGCTTTATGAACGTTTAAGTTTTCGTAGTTACACTTTGCACCATATTCATGTTCTAACCTGTATTGTATTACTTCAAACTGAAGTGCTCCCACAGTGCCAATAACTTTACGGCCGTTTAGTTCTAATGTAAATAATTGTGCTACGCCCTCGTCCATTAATTGATCTATCCCTTTTTCAAGCTGTTTGCTCTTCATAGGGTCTGCATTGTTAATGTATTTGAAGTGTTCTGGCGAAAAACTTGGGATACCTTTATAATTCATTTCTTCTCCCTGTGTAAGGGTATCTCCTATTTTGAAATTTCCAGTATCATGTAACCCTACAATATCCCCAGGATAGGAGACATCTACAATCTCTTTCTTTTCAGCAAAAAAGGCATTAGGGCTAGAAAATTTTAGGTTTTTACCATGTCTAACGTGTAGATATGGTCTATTCCGTTCAAACGTACCTGATACTATTTTTACAAAGGCGAGCCTGTCACGATGTTTAGGGTCCATATTGGCATGTATTTTAAATACAAAACCAGAAAATTCTTTTTCTTCAGGTTTTACCAAACGGGTATCACTTTCTTTAGGTCTTGGCTTTGGAGCAATTTCTACAAAACAATCCAGCAACTCACGGACTCCAAAATTATTTAATGCCGATCCAAAAAATACAGGTTGTAATTCGCCAGTTAAATATTCATCACGGTTAAAATCTGGATAGACTTCGTATACCAATTCCAGTTCTTCTCGTAGTTCATTTGCGGCTTTTTCGCCTACCAGTATGTCTAATTCAGGATTGGAAACATCTTCAATCTCGATGGTTTCCTCTATGTTCTTGCGGTTATCGCCACTAAAGAGATTTACATTTTTCTCCCAAATATTATAGATACCTTTAAAATCGTATCCCATGCCAATAGGGAAGGAGAGTGGGGTAACGCGAAGTTTTAGTTTTTGTTCAATTTCATCCAACAATTCAAATGCATCTTTTCCTTCACGATCCATTTTATTGATAAAAACAATCATAGGAATGTTTCGCATGCGACAAACTTCAACCAATTTCTCGGTTTGTTCCTCGACTCCTTTAGCTACGTCAATCACAACAATCACGCTATCTACTGCGGTAAGTGTTCTAAAAGTATCTTCTGCAAAATCCTTGTGTCCAGGGGTGTCTAAGATATTAATCTTTGTTCCGTCATATTCAAAAGCTAATACAGAAGTTGCTACCGAAATACCTCGTTGACGCTCAATTTCCATAAAATCGCTTGTAGCTCCTTTCTTAATTTTATTGCTTTTTACAGCACCAGCTTCTTGAATGGCACCACCAAATAAGAGGAGTTTTTCGGTAAGTGTAGTTTTTCCGGCATCTGGGTGAGAGATAATACCAAAGGTTTTTCTACGATTTATTTCACGCGTTAACGACATTTATTTTCTTTTAATTATTCGCAAAGATAAGGGTTGTAATTATGAATTGAAAGAAGTGTTTTTGTAAGAAACTACTTAGTTGATTCTTACAAAAAGAGTCGATTAAACGAATTAAAAATCAATGATATACGTAGATATACGTATAGTTTTTTCTCAATTTCATTATTAAAAACAAGCTGTTTAGTGTATTTCAACGAAAATATTTAGACTTTCAACTAAAATATTATTTATTAAATTTTTTAACATTTATTCCTACGTACATTTACACTGTCGTTATGAAGAGAATAGCATTTTGTTTTTTATAAATTCTTTTTAATAAATAATGACTTTCCCCACAAAAAGGTACGATCAAATTTTGACTTGTACGCCAAAACAAATCTAACAAAGTTTTAAGCTGAAATTCAAATACATAATCATTTGGATAAATGAAAAATGTATTTGCGATATATATAGGAATTTAATTATAGTATTATGACTACAAAAATACACAGTAGTATCGTTATTAGATTGGCGCTTTTAATAGGGCTATTTATTGTTGGTTCAATTGGTATTGGCCATGCACAAGAGGCTAATGCAAAGAGAGTAGGCTTAAGTCCTAATAAAAGTATGTTCTTTAACAGTGCAACCCAAATGAGAGATGCACCGCAAGGCCCATTAAGTATTTTAGTGCCAAGTGACGATGTTACCTATGGATCTACACCAAAAGAGTTAGTAGAGAATATTTTGGCATCTTCTTGTATGGAAATTGGAGATGTAAGATTTGGGTACTATAATAGAAACAATGGTAATTGGGTAAATAACTTTGGAGGCCCAACAGCGAGTAGACAATTAGGCTATTTTAATGAAGGGAATGCTCAAAATTTTTTAATTGATGAAGGTTTGTTACTTTCTACAGGAAGAATTGAAAATGCAATGGGACCTAGTTCTTCTGGAGGTTATTCCGATGAAATGGTTGACTCGGCAAGTGATCCAGATTTAGCGCTTATTACGGGACGTACGTTACATGATGCAGCAGTTCTTGAAATCGATTTTATTCCAGTTGGAACAAAAATTGAGTTTAAGTTTATTTTTGCTTCCGATGAATATTTAGAATATTGTGGGACACAATTTGAGGATGTTTTTGGTTTCTTTTTAAGCGGTGGAAGTATTTCTGGAGGTCAAGGATATCAACATGATGCTGTTAATTTAGCAGAATTGCCAAATGGTGATCCTATTACTATTAATACCATACATCCATTTGTGGCTTCAAATGTTAATGGAGACCCTGTGCCAGCAACAAATGAAACGTATTATGCCAATAATAATATAGAAGTTTCAACTGAATTTGATGGAGGAACTGTTGTATTGACCGCTGTATATAATGGAGTTGTATCTGGAACGCCATATAAAATGAAAATGGCCATTGCTGATGCATCTGATCAATTATGGGATGCAGGAGTTTTTTTACAGGCAAGAAGTTTTACTTCCAATTCTTTAGTAATTACAGATCCTGATACAGTTTGTTTTGGGGAAACAGTTGATATTACAGTACCCGCAATAACTGCAGGAAGTACACTTCCAGGACCATATACTTATTGGGAAGATGCAAGTGCCACGATAGCATTGGCTACTCCAACTGCAGTAGGTGCAGGAACCTATTATATTAAAGCAGTTGATAATGATAGTGGTTGTGAAATTATTCAACCTGTTACAGTAACTGTTACCACTGTTGATGTTGTAGAAATTATTGGCGCTCATAATGACATAATTTGTATCGGAGATAATGATGGCTCTTTTAGAGTAGAAGCATCTGGAGGAATTGCACCTTATTCATATAGTATAGATAATATCGATTTTAGTAACACATCAGGTCAATTTGATGGATTGTCTGCGGGTTCATATACTGTATATGTGAAAGATAATAATGATTGTCAAGATTTATCACCATTAGTAATTGTAATTTCCGAACCTGGAGCTGAAGTTTGTGTAATTGAAAAAGCAAATTGTCCTCCTGCCGATTTAGAAGCTGTTTGTTCAGATGGAGATGGAGGTACGCCAGTATTTTGGACTCCACCTCAATTTTCATATACTTGTTGTGTTTCTGGTGATGGAGATGACCCATATTCCTTTTTTATGGAATTTGATTTGCCAGAAAGTGCTTATGGAGCTAACTGTTGGGAGTTTAACTATGCACAAAGAATAGGTGCAGATAATTTAAGATTATTTCAATCATCAGGCTCTGTAGGCTCAAAATATACAGATTCATACTTTATAAGCCCTAAGCAGTATTTTTATAATTCAAATGGAGGAACTGATGTTAATATTGAATTAATTGATGTTACCGCTACTGTAGTTTGGAGGTTAGATTTGTTACATCCTGATACAAATGCAGTTTTATATACGTATACAATTACTGGAATAACTTTAGATGGTCAGCAAACCATATTAATACCTAACACTGTTCCAAATGGAATATATAAACTAAAATTTAATTTTTCAAGTATTGATGCAAATGGAGGAGATAAAATTGAAGTTGATAAAGCTTATTACAATGCTACAATAGTAGATACTGATTGTGCTGGAGGAATTAATTTTGCGGTAACTTCAACACATTTACCTGGTGATGAATTTCCTGTAGGAACTACAGAAGTAACTTATACAGCGACACTATCAATTTTAGGTGAAAACCCTACTTCAGAAGAATGTGTCTTCGAAGTAATTGTTAATGATGCTCCCATTCCAACTGGTGATGCAATTCAAAATTTTTGTGCTATTGATATGCCTACAGTTGCAAATTTAGTAGCCATAGGAGATGGTATTCTATGGTATGCAGATGCGACAGGTGGAACAGTGTTGGATAATACAACACCATTAATAGATGGAGAAGATTACTATGCTACTCAAACGGTGGAAAATTGTGCAAGTACGACAAGGTTAAAAGTAACAGTAGTGGTAGGAGATCCAGACGCACCAACAGGAGATGCAGCACAAAGTTTCTGTTCAGCAGATAACCCAACTGTAGCTGATTTAACTCCAAATGGTAGTGCTATTTTATGGTATGCTGAAGAAGGAGATAGATTCCCATTAGATTTAACAGACCCTTTAATAGATGGAGAGGATTATTACGCATCGCAAACAATAGATGGTTGTGAAAGTAATGAGAGACTTGAAGTAATTGTAACAATCCATGACACACCCGATGCCCCATTAAGTGGAGGCGATCAGGCCGAATGTTTAGAAGATCCGGCACAGACCTTAACAGCTACAGCTACGGCTCCACAAGGCGCAGTTGTGGTATGGTATGATGCAGCGACAGGTGGGAATGTAGTTCAGGACCCGAGTTTAACCGGAGTTGGAACCGCAAGCTACTGGGCAGAGAGTTCAAATACGAATAACGCAGGATGTAGTTCCTTAACAAGAACCAAAGTTGATTTAGAAATCTACGCTGCACCCGATGCCCCATTAAGTGGAGGCGATCAGGCCGAATGTTTAGAAGATCCTGCACAGACCTTAACAGCTACAGCTACAGCCCCACAAGGCGCAGTTGTGGTATGGTATGATGCAGCGACAGGTGGGAATGTAGTTCAGGACCCGAGTTTAAC
>Ga0209344_10000149_pt1 | contig 143950 bp, 146 predicted proteins | sample Cruoilmetagenom6_FD_187293 | JGI IMG/M metagenome (GOLD analysis project Ga0209344, IMG submission 187293) | Oil polluted marine microbial communities from Coal Oil Point, Santa Barbara, California, USA - Santa Barbara Oil Seep Sample 6 (SPAdes)... | ecosystem: Environmental > Aquatic >... | reverse complement strand
CGGCATTTCCAGATGCACATGCGGGTCAATGCCACCGGGCATGACATAGCAGCCAGTGGCGTCGAGTTCGCTGTCACCTGAAAGGTTTGGCCCGATCTCGGTGATCACTTCGCCCTCGATTTTCACATCTGCCTTGTAAGTCAGATCCGCGGTGACGATCGTTCCGTTCTTGATGACTGTGCTGGCCATGTGCTGTTCCTCTCATTCGATACCGGTGGCGAATTTTCACCTTGTCGCGGCTTTTGTTACTTTAATGGTTCCGGCTTCAGTTTGCCTGTATTCGTGCGACTGATCACTGCCGTTTTGAGACCTTTGCTGCGGCTGATCTGAACACCATCCTCGGTATAAGATGCTGATGAGCCAATATAGCCTATCGAGCGCAATTCCGGTCTCTTTCGGCTGGAAATTTGTACACCAGAATTCGGATCATTGGCTGATTTCTTCACTCAACAATCTCCGCCGTTTCGACGACAGCATGCATCAGCACATCGACCCCTGCTGCAGCCCATTCCTTCGAAATGTCTTCGGCCTCATTGTGCGACAGTCCATCGACACAAGGACACATCACCATAGCGGTTGGTGCCACCCGGTTGATCCAGCAGGCATCGTGGCCAGCGCCAGACACAATATCCTTGTGGGAATAGCCAAGCCGTTCAGCAGCGTCGCGAATTGCCTTGACGCAATTCTTGTCAAATTCGGGCGGGTCGAACTGGCCGACGATCTCACTCTCAAACGTGACGCCAATGTCTTTGCAAAGCTTTGGGGCTTCTGCGAGCAGACGGTCGATCATCGCATTGAGCCTATCGAGTTCATGGCTGCGAATATCGACAGTGAAGACCACCTTGCCGGGGATGATGTTGCGTGAGTTGGGATAGACGTCAATATGGCCAATAGCGCCCACCGCATTCGGCGCATTTTCCATGGCAATTCTGTGAACCAATTCGGTAACCAGTGCCAGCCCGCGACCTGCGTTCTTGCGCATCGGCATGGGTGTCGATCCGGTGTGACTTTCCTTGCCGGTAATTGTGCATTCCACCCACCGGAGACCCTGGCCGTGGGTGACGACGCCAATATCCTTGCCTTCGGCCTCAAGAATCGGGCCTTGCTCAATATGAAGCTCGAAAAAGGCGTGCATCTTGCGGTCGCCAACTTTCTCATCGCCCTTCCAACCGATGCGCTCCAGTTCGTCACCGAATTTCTTGCCCTTGGCATCCTGCCGTTCGTAAGCCCAGTCTTGTTCGTGAACTCCTGCAAAAACACCGGAAGCGAGCATGGCAGGGGCGAAGCGGGTGCCTTCTTCATTGGTCCAGTTGGTGACGACGATCGGATGTTTGGTTTTAACGTCGAGATCATTGAGCGTGCGGACGACTTCAAGCGCGCCGAGTACACCCAGAACGCCATCATATTTGCCGCCGGTGGGCTGAGTATCAAGATGAGAACCGACATAAACCGGCAGCGCATCAGGGTCCGTTCCCTCGCGTGTCATGAACATGTTGCCCATGGTATCAACGCCCATCGTCAGGCCGGCCTCGTCGCACCATTCCTGGAACAGTTTACGGCCTTCGCCATCTTCATCTGTCAGGGTCTGACGGTTGTTGCCGCCTGCAATACCGGGGCCGATCTTGGCCATTTGCATAAGCGAGTCCCACAGCCGGTCGGCGTTGATTTTCATGTTTGCGGCTGGTGTGGCCATAGGAAACTCTCCTGTCAGTGTTTTGGTGAAATCGACCACATCGGTTTCATGACCTCAATTTGCTTTGGTGCGGGCGTTCTCGCGATAAGATCATCATTCGACTTCATTCAAGACATCACGCAAAGTACCAATCAGCTCGTCGATCTGTTCTTTCGAGATGATCAGTGGCGGCGACAGGGCGATGATATCGCCAGTCGTGCGGATGAGGCAATTCTTTTCCCATGCTCGCAAGAAGCAAGAGAAGGCCCGCTTGGTGGGTGAACCGGCGATGGGTTCCAGCTCAATGGCGCCGACCAACCCGATATTGCGCACATCGATGACATGTGGAGCGTCTTTCAGCGAATGGAGCGCATCTTCCCAATAGGGTGCCAAATCATTGGCGCGTTCGAACAGGCCTTCTTCCTTGTAGGTTTCAAGTGTGGCCAGTGCTGCGGCAGAAGCTATCGGGTTGCCGGAATAAGTGTAGCCGTGGAAGAATTCGATCAGGTTTTCCGGCCCGGTCATGAAAGCGTCGTGGATTTCCGGAGTGACAAAAACAGCGCCCATGGGAATAACGCCGTTGGTCAGGCCTTTTGCCGTTACCATGATGTCAGGTTTGACATCGAAATAGTCAGCCCCAAAAGCGGTGCCGAGACGGCCATAACCGGTGATGACTTCATCGAAAATCAGCAAAATGTCATGTTGGGTGCAGATTTCGCGCAGGCGTTGAAGATAGCCCTTCGGCGGGATCAGAACCCCGGTGGAGCCTGCCACTGGCTCGACGATGACCGCTGCAATGGTGGAGGCATCGTGGAGAGCGATGATGCGGTTGAGCTCTTCTGCAAGATCACTGCCATGCTCTGGAACGCCACGCGTGAAAGTGTTCTTGCCTGGAAGGTGGGTGTGCGGCATGTGATCAACGCCGGTCAGAAGTGTGCCGAACATCTTGCGGTTGGGGACAATGCCACCAACCGAGATGCCACCAAAATTGACCCCATGATAGCCACGTTCACGACCAATCAGGCGGAAGCGTGAGCCATTGCCCTTGGCCCGGTGATAGGCAAGTGCGACTTTCAGCGCGGTATCAACAGATTCAGAGCCGGAATTGGTGAACAGCACATGGCCCATATTGTCCGGTGCGATGTCAATCAGGCGGTTGGCCAGTTCAAAAGCTTTCGGATGTCCCATTTGGAACGCAGGCGCGTAATCAAGTTCGCCGGCCTGCTGGCGAATGGCCTCGGTGATTTTCGGGCGACAATGACCCGCGTTCACACACCAGAGGCCTGCCGTGCCGTCAAGGATCTTGCGCCCGTCAGAAGCCGTGAAATGCATGTCTTGGGCAGCCACCAGCATACGCGGGTCCTGTTTGAACTGGCGATTTGCCGTGAACGGCATCCAGAATGCACGGAGATCATTTGGAGTGGTCTGTCTGTTTGACATCTCTGTCCCTCGCGGCGTTAGTGCCTATGTGCAGTCAAAGCGTTTTGCTGTGAGCTTGGTTTTGTTGCGCAAGCTGTGCTACGAAATCTTGACTGTTTGATCAAACTCTATCAGGGCGAATGGCGCGGTCAAGGTCCATTTGCCTTTGGCGAGCCGGGCAGATACTTCTTGGCGCCAGTCCAGACGAGGAAGGTAAGCGATTGCATATGGCAAAGGCTCCAACGCAACCCGAGCAGCGTAAAACCCGCATTCAGGCAGAGAACGAAGAGCGCATTCTTGATGCCGCGCTCGACATGTTCTCTTTGCATGGCTTTCGTGGAACCACGATAGACCAGATTGCAGATGGGGCAGGGATGTCCAAGCCCAATCTCCTCTACTATTTCCGACGCAAGAAAGACATCTACGAAGCCCTGATTGACCGCTTGTTGGACAATTGGCTTGAACCGCTGATCGCGATAAGTGAAGCGGGTGATCCGTTGCCCGAGTTGCGTGGTTACATTCGCCGGAAATTGGAGATGGCGCGGGATTTCCCTCGCGAGAGCCGTTTGTTCGCCAATGAAATTTTGCAGGGTGCGCCGCGGATCAAGACATTGCTGGAAACAAGGCTGCGCGATCTTGTGGAAGAAAAATCCCGGATTATTTCGGGATGGATGCAGTCGGGGCGATTGAGGTCAACCGATCCACGGCATCTGATTTTCGCAATTTGGTCGACAACCCAGCATTACGCAGATTTTGACGTTCAGGTTTGTGCGGTTTTGGGGCCTGATCGCGGTGGTCCGGGGCGGTTTGAAGATGCAGCGAGATTTCTTGAAAACCTGTTTCTTGAAGGCCTAAAACCGCCGGTTGTGACGCCAACCGAGCATACCCGTTTACAAACCAATTGACAGATTACTCTTTGACAACAGCATTCCTGGAGGAAACATGAACCAGACATCTGGCACGAACAGGCGCTTGACGCTGGCCGAACGCCCAGTTGGCGAACCCAATGACAAGACATTGAAACTTGAGTCGGTTGATGTCCCGAGCCCTGGAGAAGATGAGGTGCTGTTGCGCACGGTTTATCTCTCGCTCGATCCTTATATGCGCGGACGGATGAGTGATGCACCGTCCTATGCACCGCCGGTTGAAATCGGTGATGTGATGGTTGGTGGCACTGTCAGTCGGGTTGTGGAAAGCCGTTCCGACAAGTTCAAAGCGGGTGATTGGGTGCTGTCAGGAAATGGTTGGCAAGACTACGCCGTGGCTCCAGCCAAAGGTCTTATGGCATTGGGTGATAATCCGAAAAATCCCTCCTGGGCTGTTGGTATACTGGGTATGCCTGGCTTTACCGGTTGGGCTGGTCTTACCCAAATTGGCAAGCCGAAAGCTGGCGAGACAATTGTAGTCGCTGCTGCCACCGGTCCGGTTGGTGCGACAGTTGGCCAGATCGGCAAGATTCTCGGTTGCCGTGTCGTGGGCATCGCTGGCGGGCCGGAAAAATGTGCCTATGCAGTTGAATCGCTTGGGTTTGATGCCTGCATCGATCACAAATCAGATGATTTCAAACGCCAATTGAAAGATGCCTGCCCGGATGGCATCGATATCTATTTCGAGAACGTCGGCGGCAAGGTTTTGCAGGCAGTCGTGCCATTGTTGAACTTCGGTGCGCGCATGCCGGTGTGTGGTGTGGTTTCCCAGTATAATGCAACCGGCCTGCCGGAAGGGCCGGACCGGATGGACTGGCTGATGGGCGCGATACTGCGCAAGCAGGTAACGGTTCAGGGTTTCATCATCTTCAACAATTTCGGTCATCTCTATCCTGAATTTGCAAAGCAGATGAACGAATGGATCGCGGACGGAAAGATCACCTATCGCGAAGACATGATTGAAGGGTTGGAAAACGCTCTGAGTGCCTTTATCGGGCTACTCAAGGGCGAAAACTTCGGCAAGCGGGTCATCCGCGTCGGCCCGGATAATTGAACCGGGCACCGTTTGCTTTTAAATCAAGCCAACTGCGCGGCGACCTTCTTCGGTTTTCAACGAGAAATCGCCGCCGTCATAGGGTCGTCCAGCCTCGGTCGCGAGGAAGGCGATGGTTTCGCCAACCCATTCGGGTGGGATGTGATCAGACCATTCAAGGTTACTGACCGGATTGATGCCTGAGGTTTTGATCACCTTCTGCATGTTGGTGGCTACTGTGCCCGGTGACAGGCCGACACAGCGGATGCCTTCGTCAGCATATTCTTTGTGAACGCTCTTGGTCAGCATCAGCACTGCTGCTTTGGTGGTGCAGTAATGACTCCAGCCTTCCAATGCACTGGTGGCCGCTCCCGAAGAGATGTTGATGATCACCCCTCCACCACGTTTTTTCATGGCGGGGAGGGCCGCGCGAACACCATAGTAGGCCCCCTTCAGATTGACATCGACAACTTTGCTCCACGCTTCAGGGTCAGAGTCGGCGATCCGGGCGACGGGGTCGATCATGCCGGCATTGTTGACCAGAATATCAAGCCCGCCGAACTGGTTAGTCGCCAGTTCAACCGCCTTGGCGACTTCATCGTAGTTGGCGACATCGCAGACTATAGCCCGTGCTTTCGATCCGATTTCTTTTGCTATGCGATCAATATCTCCGCTGGATCGAGCGGCAAGCACCACCGTCGCTCCATACCCGGCCAGTATATGGGCGGTTGCTTCGCCAATACCTCGGCTGGCACCGGTGATCAGGGCTACCTTGCCGCTCAAATTGATTGTCATGAAGTCTTTCCTTACGCTGCGAACTGGCAGTCACTATCGTCAAAGATACGCGCATCTCAATCGCTACAGTTTCCTTTTCGGCTGTCGTAGCCTCGATTGCAAATTCTATCCAATCGGCAATTCCGATAAACTCCGGAACCACACCGCCATAGGGCGACATGTGGTCTAAACCCTTTGATGGGCCGCTATTCAGATGTCCGTCAGCTCCGTGAGAATAGCAAATATAGGCGCGTTTACCGCTAACGAGGATATCAGACATTGCCGCTACATTGAACAAATCGGGGCAATTCCATCTGTCGGGGTGGAGCAGCCTTGAATTGTTGTGTTGGAAATGTGGGCAACGGTTGGGCAGCCAGATCGAATTTTTCCAACCACCAAGTAACTGCGGCCGATTTCGAGACCGCGGTGTGGATCGTCTATCCTCCACGGGTCTATGTGCCCGCCAAGTGCGGGTTTTCATGGTTTATCTGCAGGAAACCTGCAAACCGGGTTTTGTTCCTTGAAACCGGACATCAAGTTTTGAAATTGCCAGACAGTCGCAGCGATGTATCTTCCGGACCCTGCTTAGATGCCTTCCGAATAAAGCTTGTGCGCCAGCTTTCAGACAATGCCGGAAGAGACGCAATTTCGGCAGCTATGTCAGCATCAAGTCCGGAATTAAATCTCGCCGCGATCACATCGGATAGCTGCCAACGCGGGTTTGGTCGCGCCAACAGTCGCATCTTGTCGCCTGTTTGAACTTTGCCATTTTCGATCACACGGTAGTACCAGCCGGTTTTACCGGATTTCTGGAATTCGACAGCCATGAATGGTATATTGGTGTGCGCATTGAGCTTCCAGCAAGGCTGGCGACCCTGACAAATTTCCACGCGGGCTGTTCCCAATGAGAAGATGTCGCCAAGGCAAATTTGGTGCTCGGTCAAGCCGGTGGTGGAAATGTTCTCTCCAAATCCACCAGAGCGAAATTTTGTTGCATCGTCCGGAAAGGCCGCCTTCCAGAAATCCAGATGGTCGGCCGCATAATGATGAATGGCTTTTTCAGCTCCGCCGTGTACCCGAAGATCGGCTTGCTGGTCATTGAGCAATCCAGTTTCGTTGATCTCGACCCACCCTGTCACGGGGCTTTTGTCAATTGCAGATGCTGGTTTGTCCGGCCAGCATGATTGTGGCGTACCGGCAAACAGTCCGATGATTTCAACTTCGAGAAAAGGGACAGATGTGGAAATCATCAAGCGGGTTCCTGTTCGTGACAAATCTGGTCGATTTCAGACGGCTTCAAATCGATCTTCAGAAGCGTGCAGGCGGCGCCGTCCCCGGTTTTATGGAAATGTCGGCATTGATTGCAAATGCCGAATGGCCGTAGATTTCGAGCGTGAAGCATGGAAGTGGCAAGTGTCGTCAGCCCATCAGCCAATGTGTTGACTTGATCATCGGGCAGACACTCCAAAGTCCTGCCCAACAATGTCGCCCGATTTAACCGCAGTCGGCCTTCGTCAGTCAGTTCATAGGATATCCAGCGTCGATCAGTATCCGAACGTACCTCATTGACAAGTTGCTTGCGGGCGAGCGCTTTCAGCGTTTGAGAAACAGTGCCACGGGTTGCAGCAAGGTAATCAGCGACCTGCGAGGGCGCACGCGAAAACCGGTTGGCGCGGGCCAGATAGGCTAGGGCTGCCCACTGGGTCGGGTTGAGATCCTCTTGCCATTCCTCAGCAGCATTTATGCGTGCAAGACGTTCGAGCAATTCGCGAATGCGGGTGTGTGTGATGTTCGTCATGGCGAGATAATAGCGAGTCGAAAATATATTGCAATTATATCGACTCGCTATTAATAAGACTCCTGCAACCTGACAGGAGAAAACCCATGCGAACCATTGCAACTTTCTTTCTTGGTCTTGGCATTGCTGCGATACCACTCGCTGCTTTTGCTGATGAAATACGCGCCATCGAGCATGGCGATGCGGTCAAATCACCAACGAAGAATTCAATTTATGCGAGTTTCGATATCCTTGCTGCCCACGCTCACAGTGACGGAAACGCACTGACTTTTCACATGACTGCGCAGGGAGAGACGGGGATTGACAAGCCGGTAGCGCATGGAGAATTGGCCGGGGCGCCGGTTTACGCCTATGTCTGGCCGACATCGCTGGACCCATCCGTCGTCGGTTTTGAAGCGGAGACAGGAATTCTAGCGTTGGCAGCCACCAGCCATCCTGATTTCGATGATACACCGCTGTTCGATGAAGATGCAGACGGCAGACGGGACAACGACGGAGCGGCTTGGCACTCCCACTGGGTTGTTCTCGCGCCGAACGACGCTTGTGGCACTGGCGGGCTTTCTGTGCGGGATATTCCTGAGGGACAGACACCTGCTCTACCGGCAACCTGGCCCGGTCTGCCGCTGTTGATTGACAGTCCGGGATATTCGCCGGTGCTTCATGGAACAGAAATCAGTGTCACAGTCGCACTTCCAGTCGGGACGACCACAAGCGGTGCGGGTTATGACGGGGTGACATCTGCATTGAAGATCAATGCAGACATGCACACACCACTTCTGTGCGTTGCAGATGTTTTTGACATTGCTTCCGGTGATCTCAGCTTGCCGGGCAAAATCCGATAGTAACCAATTGCCGGGAACAGATGCGTTTCCGGCATTTGGATTTCTCGTTGCAATACTTGATAATTATTTCAGCTTGTAGTTTAAATATGGAATTGTTTAATTGAATATCAGTCTATATTCAGTTTGGCGAGTTTTTAAATTTTGATTATCTGTCAGAGATTATGTATGAGTGGAATTTCTATCAAAACTGTGTTGGTGACAGTGCTTGCACTTGGCATTGCCGCTCCTGCCTTGGCAACAACCACGGACTGGATTTCGGGCCGGGATTTTTCAACAATCAAAAGAGCGGTTGGCAATAAACTTTTGACAAAAATCGAATGCCGCGACACCGGCAAGAAGGGCGGTCAGGTTGCTGATTACGAATACCGGGTAACCTATGTGAATAATCCGGGTAAAATTCGGTATCGCTGGGCAATAGGTAACCAATATGGTCCCTATCGTGCGCGAGCCAAGAAGGACGGTTACAAACAAGTCAGTTATTCCAGTTTCAGACGTAAAACGAGTGGTTTGAAAGTTCACTGCGCGGTTTGGCACAAGAAACCTTAGCTTCCCCCGGTTATAATACCGAGCGGAAATTTGATGGCGCACCAATAGCTCCGTTGGTTCTATCTGACGCGGGCGCGATCGATTGCGAGTGCGGCGCTTGATAGCGCCAGCAGAACGATCAGTAGTGCGGCAATATTCATTGCAACCAGCGGATATCCTTGTTGCGCAGGATCGAGGAAGAAATAGGGGTACTTTCCGGTTAGTGCGCCGCGCGTCATGGCATAAACCAAATAGAGCGCCGACGGTATCATCATGAACAGCGCCGAAAACCAGGGCAATCGGGTGCGGCGTGGCCAACTCATCCACATGGCGAGGTAAATGATCGGGGTAACGTAATGCAGCCCAATATCGGCAACCTTGAACAGCCCTTCCGGCTCCCACACCGGTGCGAGGATGAAATGATAAGTCGCCATCACCAGAAATATGATCGCTGCCATCATCGCCCGGGTCACCTGATGATCAAACCAGGCCAACCATGCCATGGACCGGATGGTTGCCAGATGGACAAGACAAGCAGCGATGTTCGACAGAATTGTGAAAAAGGAAAGGAAGAATATCGCCGCCTGCAGGAAAGTGTCTCCGATCGCCATTCGTGCCGGAATGGTAATGGTAAATTGCAAGGCCAGCATGGAGATGCCGATGATAAAACCAGTCCATGCGAGCGTTTTGGTCAGCGTCATTCAATCTCTCCGGCGATTGTCGCTCGTTTGGTTTTTTGTGAAGTTGCCAATGAACTGTAGCAATGCTGGCTCGGTTCGCCAGCTTGCTCAAGCAAATAGAACAAAAAAAAGCCCGGGGGATGATGCCCCGGGCGTTGAACGTCACAATCCGAAACCTGGATGGTCCACCTATTCAGCTGCTTCGGCTGACATCGGGTTGTTCGGGTGGGTCGTCCAGTTGGCGTAGCCGTCATCAATCGGCTTGTTGGTGCGTGGGTCTGTCCCTTCGGTCATCTCCACCATGGTAATGCAGTCTTGAACGGGACAGACGTTGACGCAGAGATTGCAGCCGACACACTCATCATCCATCACTTCGAAGTGGCGAACGCCATCTTTCATTGCTGTAATAGCCTGGTGGGATGTATCTTCGCAGGCAATGTGACAACGGCCGCATTGGATACAGAGATCCTGGTCAATTTGGGCCTTGGTGATGAAATTGAGGTTGAGATACTGCCAATCGGTGACATTGGGCACCGCCATACCGCGGAAATCGTCGATGGAAGTGAAGCCTTTTTCATCCATCCAATCGGACAAGCCTTTGATCATTTCCTGGACGACCTTGAACCCGTAAGTCATGGCGGCAGTACAGACCTGCACATTACCGCAGCCAAGGGCGATGAATTCGGCTGCATCGCGCCAAGTTGAAATTCCGCCGATGCCTGAAATAGGCATGCCTCGGGTTTCCGCATCGCGGGCGATTTCGGCCACCATGTTGAGAGCGATCGGCTTGACCGCCGGGCCACAATAACCGCCATGCGATCCTTTGCCATCGATCGAAGGATTGGGCGAGAAGCTGTCCAAATCGACCGACACGATGGAGGAGATCGTGTTGATCAACGAAACGGCGTCTGCGCCACCGGCTTTCGCAGCTCGCGCCGGATAGCGGATATCGGTAATATTCGGGGTCAGCTTCACGATCACCGGCAGCTTGCAGTAAGCCTTGCACCATTCGGCAACCATCTGGATATATTCAGGCACCTGGCCAACGGCTGAGCCCATCCCGCGTTCGCTCATGCCATGGGGGCAGCCGAAATTCAGCTCTATGCCATCGGCACCGGTTTCTTCGACGCGCGGCAGGATTGCTTTCCAGCTTGCTTCTTCGCATGGAACCATGATGGAAACGACAATCGCCCGGTCAGGCCAACGCTTCTTCACTTCGGTGATTTCGCGGAGATTGATTTCAAGGTCACGGTCGGTGATCAGTTCGATATTGTTGAGCCCCAACAATCGGCGATCAGGACCCCAGATAGCACCGTAGCGCGGACCATTGACGTTAACGACCGGAGGTCCCGCTTCGCCAAGAGTTTTCCAGACCACGCCACCCCATCCGGCTTCAAAAGCGCGCTCGACATTGTAGGCCTTGTCAGTCGGTGGCGCAGAAGCAAGCCAAAATGGATTGGGCGATTTGATGCCGATGAAATTCGATGTCAGGTCAGCCATGTTTCTACTCCCTAGCCCATCAGTGCTTTGTGGATGCTCTCGGCGGCAATCTTGCCGTCCTCGACTGCGGCCACCGTCAGGTCGGGACCGCCGTGGGCGCAGTCGCCGCCGACCCAGATTTTCGAGTTGGAGCTTTGGCCGTCATCGCTTCGTTGCAGTGTGGAGCCGTCCAGTTTCAATGCTTCCATGTCGGTGTCGAGTCGTTGACCAATGGCCACAAGCACCTGATCGGCCGCGATGGTTACGGTTTCACCGGTTGGAGCCAGTTTGCCACCTTCGGATGTGGTATATTCAAACACCACTGATTGGGATGCACTTTCGCCATTCACTTTGGCTGGTTGGGCATTGAATATCAAATGGACACCGTGGGCTGCGGCGAGGTCTTGTTCATAGCGGCTGGCAGGCATCTGCTCACGGTCACGACGGTAAACCAGCGAAACCGTACGGGCGCCGAGCAGCTTTGACTGCACAGCTGCGTCCACGGCAGTCATGCCGCCGCCGATGACAACCACGTCACGTCCGACGGGCAAGGTGGATTTGTCTTCTGCCTGGCGCAAGCGGGCAATAAAGTCGATAGCCGGTTCAACACCGGGAAGATCTGATCCGGGTATGGACAGCTCATAGGCCGCGGGAAGGCCGATGCCGACAAACACCGCGTCATAGTCCGCAGTTAAAGATTCAAGTGTGATGTCACGGCCAAGGGCTTTTCCGAGGCGAAGTTCTATGCCGCCGATTTCCATCAACCAATCAACTTCAACTTGGGCGAAATTGTCTGTCGCCTTGTAGGCAGCGATGCCGAATTCGTTGAGCCCGCCAGGCTTGCCGCGTGCTTCAAAAATCACCACATCGTGGCCATGCATGGCAAGTCGGTGGGCGCAGGAAAGCCCTGCCGGGCCTGCGCCAATGACAGCCACCTTTTTGCCCGTCGACGGAGCGCGCGTAAATGGATGCGGCAGTTCGCTCTGCATATAGGTGTCGGTAGCAAATCGCTGAAGCAGACCGATCTTGACGGGTTTGCCTTCGGCCGTTTCGCGTACGCAGACTTCCTCGCACAGCGTTTCAGTTGGGCAAACGCGGGCGCACATGCCACCCAGAATGTTCTGGCTGAAAATTGTCTTGGCTGCGCCTACCGCATTGTCGACCTGAATCTGACGAATGAACAACGGAATGTCGATGGATGTCGGGCAAGCATTCATGCATGGCGCATCGTAGCAGAAATAGCACCGATCAGCTTCAACGATGGCTTCGTGCTTGTCGAGCGCAGGATGAATGTCGGAAAAATTCTTGGCATAGTCGTCAACCGAAAGTCGGTCGGAACGGACTTCGCCTGTCTCATGCGTACGCGTCATAGGTTCCCCTTCTCAAGGTCCGGTGTGTTCCGTTGTCGGTCTCGTTGCGGTCGATGGGAGTATCGCCGATGCCGATTATGAAAGCAGTTTGTGCTGGTTTTATCAAAAGGTCAAATTTTTTTCTTGAGGATATGCAGACCCTGCGCATTAAGGCTTCCTTCACCCGGCTGCGGTGTAATGCTGGTGAATTCTTCCGTCAAGGAAACTGTTGGATTTATGAGCTGAAAGATGTGCGGCAAACGGGATGCAAAGACCGACGTCCGAGTGCCTGCGTTTTTCCCGGAATAAACTGGAACTCAACCATGATGGTTAGACGATGCATCCACATCGGAATCTCCCTGTCGCTGCTTATGGGTCTTTCGGTAGCGTCCGCCGCTGCCAAGGAACTGATCGCCGATCCTGATCTGGCCAAGGGCAATGTCGGCAAACAGTGGTGGGCAACTCCGACTGTCTCGCTCAGTAATGGGCCGGGTCGGATTTGTGCCCGGGTCAGCGGTGGTACCGAAAACTCTTGGGAAGCCATTCTTGGTATCAATGGTCTGAAGATCAAGCAGGGCACCAACTACCGGTTCTCTTTCGAGGTTCAATCCGAAACGGGCGGTCCTTTGCGGGCATTCGTGCAAAAAGGCGCAGAGCCATGGACGCCACAGGTCGAGATCATTCGCGGCCTGACAAAAGGCAGCGCTGAAGCCAGCATGGATTTCTCCGGTTCCGAAAACCTTTCCGAGGCGCAGGTTGTCTTCCATCTCGGTGGTTCGCCGGAGCCTTGGTCGATGTGTTTGAACAGGGTTTCACTGGAGTCCGGAGTGGTTGCCATTGATGCGGGTGCAGAGGCCGCGTCAAGTAAAGGTTCGGATATGATCCGTATCAACCAGGTTGGTTATCTGCCCGATGGGCCCAAACGCGCCACCGTGGTTTCTGGTTCGAGATCATCGCTGGGATGGGAACTGCTGGATGGTTCGGGCAGGATTGTCAGCTCGGGCAAAACCCGTCCGCTTGGTCTCGACAAGGCCTCTGGCCTGAAAGTTCACTCCTTGGATTTTACTGACTACACGAAACCGGGCAGTGGATACCGGCTGGAGGTGATTGGTGCGAAAAGTTATCCTTTTGATATCACCAGTGACCTCTATTCCAACTTGCGAAAAGACGCACTGTCCTACTTCTATCCGGTGCGCTCGGGTATTGAGATAACTGATGAAATCGCGGGCATGGGATACGGACGTCCTGCGGGCCATTTGGGTAAATCGCGCAACAGCGGCGATATATCTGTGCCATGTATTTCCAACCGGAGGGCGAGGCGAATTTATGGTCAGAACTGGAGCTGCTCCTACAGATTGGATGTGCGTGGCGGTTGGTATGACGCAGGCGATTTCGGAAAATATGTCGTCAATGGAGGTATTGCCGTTGCCCAACTGATGGGAACCTATGAGCGGGCATTGAATGTGACCAAGGGGCGGTCTCAATTGCTGAAAGACGGCTTCTTGCGTATTCCGGAACACGGCAACGGTCTGCCGGATATTCTCGATGAGGCGAAATGGGAACTCGATTTTCTGATCTCGATGATGGTTCCAGATGGACAACCTGACGCTGGAATGGTGCATCACAAGATCCACGGCGAACGTTGGACCGTTGGGCCTGTGCGACCACACTTCGACAAGGAAAACCGGGTTTTGCTGCGGCCTTCGACTGCCGCCACGCTCAATCTGGCAGCAGCAGCGGCGCAAGGTGCGCGTTTGTTTGCTCCACACGATGTTGAATATGCCAAGAGATTGTTGGACGTCGCAATTCGGGCTTACAAAGCCGCCGAGGCCAATCCGAAACTCTACGCACCATTGACTGATGGTAGCCATGGCGGCGGCGATTATGCAGACGATGATGTTTCCGACGAGTTTTACTGGGCCGCTGCTGAATTGTTCCTGACCACCGGTCAGGCCGAATGGTATGATCGCCTGCGTGCTTCGGTTTACTGGAAAGGGAATCCTTTCAAGGGTGAGGGATTCAGTTGGCGTGATCTGAGCGGTCTGGCACGGCTGCAACTTGCATCAGTGCCTTCGCGTTTACCTGAAGCGGATTTAAACCGGATTCGAAATTCGGTGCTTGCGGCGGCTGACAACTACCTGGCCACCCAGAACGGTGAGGGCTTCGGGCTGATGTACAATCCGAATTCCGGCTATGGCTGGGGTTCAAATCATTCTGTGATTCAAAACATGATTGTTGCGGCGGTCGCTTTTGACATTTCCGGGCGTGAGAAATATCTCGAAGGTGTTCGTGAAAGCATGGATTACATTCTGGGCCGCAATGCCGTGGGTATCTCCTACGTCACAGGTCACGGCACCAAATATGCGCATCGGCAATATGCAATGATGTTTGCCCAGGCCACTGATCCGTCATTTCCGAGGCCACCGAATGGATCGCTGGCAGGTGGCCCCAACTCACAACCGGCGGACGATGTCGCTCAAGCGAAATTGAAGGGATGCGCCCGCCAAGCCTGTTATATTGACCATCAAAAGTCGTTCTCAACCAATGAGATCGCTATCAACTGGAATGCTGCTCTCGGTTGGATTTCGACTTTTCTGGCCGATACCGCTTCAGGCGCGTCAACGTCAAACTAACGCATTTCTCCCGAAAATGGGCTCCGATTCTGGAAAAAGACGTGCGAAAAAACACAAACTTAAAGCGTGATGCGTAAAGCAGGTTAAACGCAACGCGCTTTTAGGCGAGTAAGTTGGGATCGAGACCCCGAGCTTCAGTGAGGTTTTAACAGGATTGCCAAAATGGCCAGTATAGCAATCATAGGCACAGGGTTTGTTGCGGATTATTATATCACGACGCTGGCCAATCATCCGGAATTGGAACTGGTCGGGGTTTTTGATCGAGATCCTGCCCGGCTCAGCGCCTTTTGCAGCTTTCACAACCTCAAGGCCTATCCGGATCTGGCGTCCTGTTTGGCTGACAGGTCTGTCGATATTATCGTCAATCTGACGACACCTGAAAGTCATTTCGAAATCAATTGCGCCGCACTTGATGCCGGCAAACATGTCTACTGCGAAAAGCCGCTCGCGATGACGTCTGAAGGTGTCAGAAAAGTAATTGCGAAAGCAGAGACTGCCGGTCTGCAAATCGCAGGAGCGCCGGCAAATGCTCTGTCTGAAGCCCAGAAACTGGTCGCCGGTTTGATCGCAGAAGGGCGTATCGGGATGCCGAAGGTCGCCTATGCGGAAATGGAAGATGGTCCGGTGTTTCGGGACAACTGGCAGGAGTGGCGCTCGCGATCAGGAGCGCCGTGGCCCGGTATTCATGAGTTTGAAATTGGCTGCACACTCGAACATGCAGGCTATGGACTGTCTTGGCTTGTCGCCTTGTTTGGTCCAGTCAAGACCTTGCAGGCGTTCTCGGCGCTGACGTTTCCCGACAAAGGCGTTGGATTGGAAGGTAAATCCCTGGGGCCGGATTTCTCGGTGGGGGTGCTTGAATTTGCATCAGGTCCAGTGGCGCGGATCACCTGCGGTCTGGTGGCGCCTCGCGACCGATCATTGACAATCGTTGGTGATGAAGGAACGATTGTTGTGCGCGATTTGTGGGACCATTTTTCTCCAGTCCACTTGTTGCGCTTTGATGAAAAGGGCCCACTTCTGCAGAGACTGGCCAACTGGTATCAGCGTCAATCGGGTCGTCATTTGCCGGGCAGGCTTTTTGCAGGGCGCGTGGTCAAATACCCTCGTAAAACCAGCTTGCAATTACCCCAGTTTCCGTCACAAATTGACTTCTCTGGCGGAATATCGGCATTGAATGCTGCGATTGAGAGCGCTGAACCGCCGGCATTTGGCGGCTGGCAAGCCGGCCATCTGAGCGAATTGGTGCTGGCGCTTAACAACGGTGTAGGTCGGCAGGAATTTTAATTGGCCGCTGACGATAATTCCCCCGGCCGCAGGCTATCCCGCGACAGGGGGTTTTTCCAGTATCTGGTGGATGATCTTCAATGTGGCCAGGCTGTCTGCCAGCGTGCAATCGGGCGTTTGTTTCAAACCATTGCTGATAGCATCGGAGGCAAACTTGATTTCATATTGCAAACCTTTGCCATCGAAAGGGAGGTGCCACCTGTTTGCTCCGGGGATCGGAATTTTGGATGCCAGCTTTCGGGTTATACGGGCTGCAATCCTATCGCCACCGGGAAATGCTGTGTCTGCAAGCCAGCGATTGGGATAGATTCCCATTCTGGTGGCACCGATAAACGGCAGGCCCAGAACCATTGTTTTTCTGTCACCTTCAATGACTAACCGGTTGTCGCCATTGCGATCAAAGCCGCAGGATATTTCAGCCGGAGCGTCGGCAAAATCCAGCGAGATGTTTGCGCGAATATCCACTCCGTTAGGTCCCGCAGCCCAGCTCCCATCAACCGTTTTGGGTTCGCCGAGAAAAAATCGCGCCAGCGAGACAGGGTAGACACCGAGATCGAGCAGTGCACCGCCTCCGGCAGCGGGGTTAAAGAAGCGACTTTGCGCATCATAGGGGCGATGCCAAGCCAGTTCTGCATCAAGCTTGCGGACTGTGCCCAAAGCGCCTGCATGGATTTTGTCCCTTGCCAACTGCATCGTCGGCAGGAAGCGGCTCCACATGGCTTCCATGGCAAACACGTCGGCTTGTTGTGCCGCACTCACGAGAGTTTCGACCTCTTGAAGATTGGCAGCCAGTGGCTTTTCGATCAGCACCGGCTTTGAAGCCGCAATTGCGATCTGCGCTTGCTCAAGATGTGACGAGTGGGGGCTGGCTATATATATCGCGTCGATATGAGGTGATGTGACCATTTCGGCAAGTGAAGGAAATGGTGTGGCGCCGGGATAGCGTTTTGCGAAGTTTCTGGCTTTTGCCTGAGTTCGTGATGCTACGCCGCCAAGTGTGGCGTTGGAAACCAGCCGGATATCGTGCGCAAAGCAATCGGCTATGTAGCCGGTTGCTGAGATCCCCCATCGAATGATCTTGTCGGCTTCCATATTGGTGTCTGTCCAATCAGCTTGCACCGCATGGATGTGCCACTCATGCCGCATTTCGGCAAGCAAAAAGGCGCAAGTCTTGAGCAAGTTTAATTTGCGATGGGTAAGGTGACCGGCGGCACATCGGGGTAACCCGCTGTCGCTAGACGGGCATTGCCCCCGCCCGGGTGATGCCCGTCACAATTTCCGGTCCCTATCCAAGCCGAGTTCGGCACATTGAAGGCCGATCAATATATGGGTAGATAGTGATATCGCTATGTCGCTTTAGTTGTATCGGTACTTTCATCAAAAATTATCCCCAGCGCTTCCATTATTACTTCCACTGCGGGTGAAATTACCGAATAATAAAGTTGCTGGGCATCCCGCCTGGTTGTTACCAGCTTGCGTTTGCGTAACTTGGAAAGATGTTGTGAAACAGCCGATTGGCTAAGCCCGACTTGCTCAGCCAAATTACCTACAGTTTTCTCGCCGGCTAGGAGTATACAAAGTAGCTCTAGCCGACGTGCATTTGACATCGCTGTCAGCAATTCTGCAGCGATGTCATAATTTTCTGATACTGCTTTCCGACACTGTTGCATTACTACGCCTGTTTGTCACCTTTAACGGTTGTATTATTGCAGGTGTAATTCCGAATGCTAGTTAAAACTCAAATAATCAACGAAAAATTATTTAAGCACTTTCTAACAACCTCGACAACATTGGGCGTAGTTCATCTACTTCATTGATTGTATAAGGAAAATCTACCCGAAGTATTTCGTCACCATGAGCGACATCGATGCCGGCCGCGTCGATACCAATGACTTTCCAGCCCGTTTTTGTCGATTTTGTGAGTGCCGTGACGATGGTGTCGGTTGCCTCACTGTGGTCGACATTCATGTGAGCGACCGCCGAATCTTCAATGGCGGCTAGCTCTTCCAATACTGGCGAATTGATCAACAGGTCATCTGCGGTCAGAGCGAAGGCGCGGCCAAATCCACCGTTCAAGCTGGCAGACAATGGGTTTAGTCGAAAAAAGGCGAAGTCGGGAAAATCGACATATAGTCTGGCTTTGGGATGCCGCGCAATGAAACGCTGACGGATGTGGTGCCCCATCTGGCTGTCGCGTTCCACACGGACAGCCTTGCTCTTGAGCGTAATTCTTGCATGGGCGAGCGGATCCCCCTTGCCAATTTCACCGAAGAGCACCGATGCACGCGGGTCAGCCAAGAGGGCAGCCGTGTGGGGAGCCAACGCAGATATCAGGATAACTGGCGCGCCGTCGACATCTGTGCCGGCAAGAACACGGCTGGCCAACGGGTCACCGGTTTCGGGATCGAGTACCGCAATGGCAGCGTAGCGGGCCTGGCGGACAAGTTTTCTGGCCAAGGAGCGAGCTTCGTCATCCGTCTCTCGCAATATGTCCTTCTTGTCCGCCATGGCGTCACCGGCTTACTATTTGGGGGCCAGGCGGATTGAGCCGTCCAGACGGACCGTTTCGCCGTTGATCATGACGTTTTCAACCATGTGCATGACCAGAGCAGCATATTCCTCTGGTTTGCCAAGGCGTGGAGGGAAGGGAACCGAGGCACCCAAACTATCCTGTACTTCCTGCGGCATCCCAAGCATCATCGGTGTCATGAAGAGACCGGGTGCAATCGTGTTGATGCGGATACCGAATCTGGCCAGTTCGCGGGCAATCGGAAGTGCCATGGAGTGGACCCCACCCTTGGAAGCGGAGTAAGCTGCCTGGCCGATCTGACCATCAAAGGCTGCGACCGAGGCTGTTGATACAACCAGCCCACGTTCGCCGTCTTCCATCGGATCCAATTTGGCTGCGCGGTCGGCGAACAGCCGTAACATGTTGAAGGTTCCGATCAGATTGACTTCAATGACCTTGCGGAAGAGGGCCAGATCGTGAGGGCCTTCGCGTCCGACAACGCGTGATGCCGGTGCAATGCCAGCACAATTGACCAGAATACGGGCTTCGCCATGGGCGTCAGCAGCTTTTGCCACTGCGCTTTCGGCTGCGGCTGCTTCGGACACGTCGCAGGCAATGGCGATACCGCCGATTTCGGCGGCAATTTTTTCAGCCTGTTCAAGATTGATGTCAACCAATGCAACTTTGGCTCCGGCTTCAGCCAGACGCTTTGCTGTTGCCGCGCCAAGTCCTGATCCACCGCCTGTGATGATAGCTGCCGTGCCTTGAGCCTTCATTTTCGCAATTCCTCTGTATTTGGTTCAAATGTTTGGCCGGGGTTTTTCACCCTCTGCGATGACGAGTCAAGCCATTGACGACGTCCTGGGCAGAGATCGAGCCCGCCACTGCGCCGTTGGATACCACGCACACGGTACCGGGTCGGCGTGATAGGGCTTCCATCACCTCTGATAAGGGTGTCTCCGGTTTCACTGTGGCTGTCACGGAAGTCAACGCCGCCGCTGCCGTCGCGTTCAAGGGCGCCATGATGTCGGAAGCGGTCAACATGGCGATAGGGTTCATGTTGGCGACAAAATCAGCCACGTATGCATTGGCCGGGTTATCGACGATCTGTCGGGGTGTCCCACACTGGACAATGCGTCCGGCTTCCATGATGGCGATCCGGTTTCCGATGCGGAAAGCTTCGTCGAGATCATGGCTGACGAACAGGATGGTCTTTTTCAGTTTCTGCTGGAAATCGAGCAACTCGTCCTGCAGGCGCGCTCGTATGAGTGGGTCGAGTGCGGAGAATGGTTCGTCCATCAAGAGGATTGGTGCGCCAGTGGCAAATGCACGGGCAAGGCCAACACGTTGTTGCATGCCGCCGGACAACTCGCCCACCTTGCGGTCTGCCCAATCCGACAAGCTGACCAGACTGAGCTGTTCAGTCACACGGTCATGGCGTTCTTTGAGCGGAATGCCAGCGAGTTCGAGGCCGAAACCGACATTCTCTGCCACTGTTCGCCATGGCAGCAGAGCGAATTGCTGAAAAACCATTGAAACATGGTCGGCGCGCAATTGGCGCAATTGTTTTGACGTGCAGGCGTAGGGGTTCGTCGTTTCTTCCCCGCAGCGCACTGTCACTGTTCCTCGATGAACCGGAGCCAGGCCGTTCACCGCACGCAACAGTGTGGACTTGCCGGAACCTGACAACCCCATCAGGACCAAAATTTCGCCGTGGTGAACATCGATGTCCGCGCCAGCGACGCCGACTACAGCACCGGTGGCGGACTGGATTTCTTCCCGCGTTGCATCTTCGTCGAGCATGGATAACGCTGTGGCGGTATTGTCGCCAAAAATGATGTCGCATTGGCGGATTGATACTGCCGGGTTCATGTGTCGTCCTCCCCGCCGGTTCTGAACATTCGGTCGAGGATAATGGCCAGTACGACGATCGATGCTCCAGCCTCAAAACCTTTGGCGATATTGACCGTGTTGAGTGCGCGCAAAACCGGCACACCAAGACCCGGCGCGCCGACAAGGGCTGCTATTACCACCATCGAGAGTGACAACATGATGGTCTGTGTCAGTCCGGCCATGATTTGCGGCATGGCATAGGGCAGTTCAACCTTGGTCAAGACTTGCTGTTTGTTTGCACCGAAGGCTTGCGCAGCCTCCACAAGCGTGCCGGGTGTGGAAATGATGCCTAAGCGGGTCAATCGGATGGGTGCGGGAATGGCAAAGATCACTGTCGCGATAAGGCCTGGAACCATGCCCAGACCAAACAGTATGAGTGCCGGGATGAGATAGACGAATGTCGGCAGCGTTTGCATCAGATCCAATATCGGTCTGAGGATGGCGTAAAGCCACTTACGCCGCGCTGCGAGTATGCCCAGCGGCACGCCGATGGCCATGCAAACGGCAGTGGCTGCAATCACAAGCGCCAGCGTCTGGGTGGTTTCTTCCCAGTAATCCTGATTGATGATGAACAGCAAACCCAAGCCTGTGAGCACCACCGCCAGCGCACTTCGGCGGAAATACCATGAAAGTGCACAAAACACAGCGACCACGATAAACGGATGCTGTGTTTGCAGCGCCCATAGCAAGGCCTCGATCATCGCGGAGATGAATGCCGCAATCCCATCAAATACCCAGGCAAAATTGTCGGTCAGCCAGTCGACAAATCGTTTGGCCCATCTGCCAACAGGGATTGCGTTGTCTGTCAGCCATTCCACCGTATCGGGCCCTTTCGAAGACTGCTAATCGGAAAGTGCTTCCGGGCAGAATTTTTTCCGCCCGGAAGATTTGGTGTCCTGATCAAAGGCCGAGTTCGGATTTTGCTGCGGCCATGGCGTCGGAGCCATCAAAAGTCGTAACACCAGCCAACCAGGCTTCGAGCGCTTGCGGGTTGGCCTTCAGCCACATCTTGGCGGCATCATCGCCATCTTCGCCATCATCAAGGATGGAGGCCATGATCTCGTTTTCCATGGCGAGTGTGAATTCCAGATTGTTGAGGAATTTCCCGACATTCGGGCATTCTTCGGCATAACCGGCGCGAACATTGGTGTGAACAGTGGCGCCACCGAAATTCGGGCCGAATACATCATCGCCGCCGTCAAGATAGGTCAAATCGAAATTGGCGTTCATCGGGTGCGGTTCCCAGCCGAGGAAAACGACAGGCTCTTCAGATTTGCCGGCGCGAGCAACTTGGGAAAGCATGCCTTGTTCGGAGGATTCAACGACCTCGAAACCCTTGAGGCCGAAGGAGTCGGCTGAAATCATGTCGAGGATCAGGCGATTGCCGTCATTGCCGGGCTCGATGCCGTAAATTTTGCCGTCCAGCGCATCCTTGTGTTTGGCGATGTCTTCGAAAGTCTTGATGCCCAGTTCAGCGCCTTTTGCATTGGTTGCAAGGGTATACTTTGCGCCTTCAAGATTTGTGCGCAGGGTCTCGACAGAACCGTCTTCGCGGAATGGCTTGATGTCGGCTTCCATGGTCGGCATCCAATTGCCGAGGAAAACATCAATGTCCTTGTTCTTTAAGGATTGATAGGTCACTGGGACCGAAAGAACTTTAACGTCGGGATCATATCCGAGCGCATCGAGAATTACTGATGCAGTTGCAGTGGTGGCTGTGATGTCTGTCCAGCCTACATCGGAGAAGCGAACTGTCTTGCAGCTGTCGGGCTCGGCGGCGTAGGCCGAAGCACCGGACATCAGGGTGGCAGCCAGGGTGAGGATGATTGTTCTTTTCATTTTTTGAACTCCCTTGTTGGTGAAGGAAAACAAGCACCGATGAGCGGTAAAGACAAGGAGGGACCGCAAAAAGTCTGGTCTGGTGGGCATATTAGCAGATTGAGGCCAGCAAGTTGTTGAAATGCGGCGTACTGGGTGGAATTGATATCGTTGGCTTGGCAATAACCATCGCATGTGGCGCTATGTGCCTGAGCGCGAACAACAGGCACTGCGGAGACGGCGATGGCAAAACTGTATTTTCATTACTCGACAATGAATGCGGGCAAATCGACGTTGCTGTTGCAAGCATCCTATAATTACAGGGAACGCGGCATGCGCACTTTGCATTTCATTGCCGCACTTGATAACCGCGCCGGCGTCGGCAAAATCGGGTCCAGAATCGGACTTGAAGCTGAAGCAACCCCGTTTACAACCGATGACGATCTGTACGCGCAGGTTCTGGCGTTGCTTGACGGCGGAGATATTGCCTGCGTTTTCGTGGACGAAGCGCAGTTTCTTTCCGAAGATCAGGTCTGGCAATTGGCGCGGATCGCTGACCGCCTTTCAATTCCTGTCATGGCCTATGGGCTGCGCACTGATTTTCAGGGGCAATTGTTCCCCGGTTCAAAGACATTGCTGGCCATCGCTGATCATTTGCGTGAGGTGCGCACAATTTGTCACTGCGGGCGCAAAGCAACCATGGTTGTTCGCACCGATGGCGATGGCCAAGTCCTCAGAGAGGGTGTTCAAATTGTTGTTGGCGGCAACGACAGATACAATTCCTATTGTCGCCTGCATTGGGAAGAAGCGATGGGTAGAGTGCCGAGAACCGATTGAGCAGGAGCTGCCAACCGGATTTCAGTTCACGGTTGATCCAGATCTGCTGAAACAAGCAATGCTGCGCGACAAATTGACCGTATAACAGGCATTTACCGTTGTGGACGCCATGCTGCAGTTGCGAACCAAGGCTTGTGATGATCTAGAAGGTCACCCCGCCCGGATTGTAACGGAGAAACTTATGCTGAACGTAAAACCGGTTGTTGCAGGTATTGCACTGTTTGCCGGTCTTGTCGCTGTGAGCACTGCCATTGCAGAAGAAGTCAAGACTGATGCGACACCCGCGGAAACCGCTGCTGAATCCGCACTTGTTGATGCCGCAACCGCGCCCAAAGTCGAAGTTGCTATAGCCGGGGATGCCGTCGCCGGAGCGAAAGTCTTTAGAAAATGCAAGGCTTGCCATGACGTGGAAGGCAAAAACAAGGTCGGTCCGCATCTTGATGGTGTTATCGGACGTCCTGTTGCATCGGTGGAAGGTTTCAAATATTCGCCCGCTATTGTGGAATATGCTGCTGGCCAGCCGGATTGGACCGTGGAAGCGCTCACCGCATTCCTTCGCAAACCGAAGGACGTGATTGCCAAGACCAAGATGTCATTTGCCGGGCTGAAGAAAGACGAAGATCTCATCAATATCTTAGCCTATCTGAACGATCCGTCGGCCGTTAAATAGCGCTTCGGCTACTTCAAACAAAAAACGCCGCCAGGAAAACCAGGCGGCGTTTTTTAGTGTGGACCAGGAAAATAGCCCCGTTTTTTGACGTATGGGCCTTATCATGTGCGTCTATGCTGGTCATATGTTTTTGACTGCCCTAAAAAGACAGTGGGGCGTCGGCAGAAAGTCGGCAGGCAACTGGCAAGGCGGAAGTAAACCGATGGCAAATATCGCTGGATTTGATCAGGAAATCGAGAAGACCAAAAAAGCAGTCGAAGATATGCGCGGCAAGCTGGAGCAGTCTGGTGTGGTGCTGGAAAGTTTGGCAGAGGCGGACAAAACAATCGGCGACGCGGAATTCGATATTGAGAATGCCCGCATTCAGGATGTTCTGCGTCAACAAAAGGTGATGGAAACCAATATTGCCGACATGATTATCGGCCTTGAAGATGCAACCAATGTTTTCGGAAGTGAGTTCGAAAGCATGAAGGGTTATTCGGGGATGGAGAAATTCATCTCGATCTTTTCCAAGTCTCGTGCCCAGCGTATGCGGAGCGACCGTGTGCGTCAGATGTCGTTGGCAGATAATTTACAGGAGTTGCTGGCCAAATCTGACGCCATCGTCGGTATCCTGAAAGATCAAAAGAACGTGCTCGACACCCGCTACAAGACATCAGAGGCCAGCCTGATCAAGGTTATCGAGCGGCGCAAGGATGCCATGTTGCGGCTTGAGGAAACCCAAAAGCGGATTGAAGTGCTCAATCCGTTGCTGCTGGATGTGGAAAACCGTATTGCGGCTTCGACCGATCAGAAAACGCGCACTGACCTTGAAGGCGAGCGGGCCACTCTTGCCACTGAATACAATGAGAAACAGGCGAAAGAGCAGGAATTGTTGGCCGAGAGCCAAACGCTTGAGCGCTACACCTCGATGTTCCAGACATTTGTCGATTCACTCAACAACCAGATCGCGGCCCAGTCGACGCTGATCAACAAACTGACCATTGATACCGAACAGCGCATCGTGCTTTACAAATCGCTGGAAGATTCATTGAAAACTGCTGCCCAGCAGGATGTGGCCCACAAGATCAACACGCTCGGCAGCAAGGTCGACACGGCCGCTGAGGAAACCATGGCCGGCATTGGTGCCGCAGCCCAGAAACACATCGGCGACCTTCTGGAAATGCACGAGAAAAGCATGACCTCGACGCAGGACATCCAGCGACGCAAGAAACTTGCAGATGATGCTTTTGCGCGCCGGTTTTCCGATGTGATGGAAAAGCACAACTCCGGCAAATACGTGCAATAGATCGTGAGGCGAACAATGCCGTTTCGCATCGCTAAGGTGTGGCTAGGATCATTCGCATGAATGCAGGTCCGGGAAATCCGACTGAAGCCTATTTTGCGTCGATCAGGGCAGCACTTGCCGGGTTGAATGTCTATCTGGCTGACGATTCCTCACCGCTTTACAGCCATGGTCTGGTGGGTCAGGTGGTTGCAGGCTATGTCAACCGGTTGGCAGCAAGCTTTGAGGCGTGGGAAAACCGCGTCGCTTTCATGGACCATTTCCGCATCAACCGCGCGGAAAGCGGCTATCCTCTGTTTCAGAACGTGCTCGAGTTGGAAAACGACCGGGAAAGTTCCGCCGGCCGACTGGCGGCCATTCCCGAAGCCGAAGACATCAGGGCCGAAATGGCCGACTTCATTCTTCGCCACAAGGCATTTCCGGACAAACTTCAAGGGCAGATGGCCGAACGGTTGTATCTTGAAGGTGTGCAGGCGGGTGAAGTCTTTTCGCCTTTCATTTTGCCAGAAACTGTGAAGGTTTCCGTCAACCCGAAGACCATGCGACCCTACTATGTGGTCCATTGGGGCATATTCGACGGCAGCCAGATATTGCCAATGGTTTATATGGCGACCATCGAGGATTCGAGCGAGAAAATCGGCAAGATGCTGGTGACTGAACAGGGCAAGCTCAATCCCACGGTTCGTATTCCATTGCCGGTTGGGGGATTGCTCAATCCGGAACTGGCGCGTGAATTCGATGCCTGCGCTGAGCGCAATGGCGCCTACAGTCTTTCGCCAGCGACGATTGCAATGAACATCGACAAGGATTTTCCGAACCTTCATCCGAAGCAATTGCGCCGCATCGTGTTGGGGCCATTTTATTCGGCGGGCATTACCGAGAACAATGATCGGGTCAGCGAGATCCTTTCCCGCGTGCGCAATCCGGACAATGCATGGGTCCTGACCTGGACGATCCAGGAGGTGTTCTCCAAAACTGAGAGGCCCGCCAAGAAGGGTCTTTGGAGCTCGATGCCGGCCTCGGAGGAGTTTCATATAAACACTGAAAATCTTGAGGCGGTTCGCCAGGGCGTCAGCAGTTATGAAAAACATGCGCTGGTTCCCCACGATGCATACCAGGCGCTCTATGCGGAGGGTGAGACCGACAAGATTTTTGACGATTACAAAGTGCATGTAATCTCCGGCAACCAGGTGATTAGCGAGGTTTGAAGCGATGAGCCAGAATGCTGGACTGACGACGATTTCCGAAGAGGACATCGAGAAGCATCGTGCTACGGCTCAATCGATGATCACCCGGATCGTGGTGATCGCACCTGATGACAACCAGTCAAAGACCGCCCTTGCGGGGACTGGTCGGCGGTTTGTGTCAACGGTTTCAACTGGCGGCATGCGGCGCTCGCGCGAGGTCGAACTGACTAAAACCGTCCAGGCGCTTTCCGCCAATGATCCGTTGTTGTCGATTGCCGGGCATACGTTGCTTTACCGGGTGCGCCGCGGTGTCTGTGTGGCGCTGGCCGTCGGTGCGATGTTTGCCGAGCAGTCGGACCTCGAAGATTTGCAAGCTCGCAATGTTGGCTCCCCGCTACAAGGCGAAAACGCCGAGCGCTTCCGGCAATTATTGAGCGCTTCAAGTTATGTCTCGGCGTTCACGCTGGCGGCCTATCTGCTGCAAACGGTGGATGGCGAAAGCGAGCCGGCCAAGGACACGAATGAGCCGACTTTTGAATTTGACACACCGCAAGACGCCCTCAAAGGCTTTATAGCCGGTTTGAATTCAGCAATTTCTGGTGCACCAGATGATGCAACGATGACTGCGCGCGCGCGGGCTTTTGCGCGGGTGGCCATTGAGGGGCTGTTGTCGCGGCGGGCGCGGTTCACGGCGCTGACCACTTTCTCCAACAGTCATCTCCGGCTGGAAAGCGATGGCTTCACCCTAGACGGGTTTGAAGTGGCGCCGGGTCAACGGCGCAAACCGCTGCAGATGAACTTCAAGAAGCCCGAAGAGATCATCGGCAACCACCTGGCAAAGCATCAGGCCCTCAGGCTGGCCCGCATGATTGTAGCCTATGACTTTGACCGGCAGCTCAATCCGTTTGTTGATCTGGGCGGTTTTCTGTTCACCTTCATTGGTGATGGTGCGCCGGGAACCGGCAAAACCATATTGATCCAGATGTTAGCCGGTATGATCAATGATTACTGCCAGGTGGCAGGTTATCAATTCCATTATGAGAATTTTGGCGTTGACCAGATTTCCTCCTATCAGGGTAAATCCGGTCAAAACTGCAAATCCTTCATCGACAATGTGGTCAACCCGCGTGCAATCGGTTTTGGTACGATTGATGACATCGATCAGGTGGCAGCAAAGCGCTCGGATGACCGGGCATCCGCCGGCCAGCAGGAAGTGACAGCGGTTCTGATGGAAGCATTTGCCGGAGCCACAACCGTCGTGCGCGGCAACTGCACTTTCGGGATGTTTTCGAATTATCCCGAGAATGTCGATGATGCGCTGCGCCAGCGCGCCAGTGCACGGTGGCTGGTGGATGGTCCGCAAAGCCGTAACGATTACATCGACATTTTTGCGTTGCTTGCCGGCAAGAACCACAATATCCCGCTGGGCGACCACAAGCTTTATGCCAGTCAGGAAATCAAGGGCGCGGTCAAGCGTGCCTATGAAGGGCACGACAAACCCGACGAAGAAGGGTTGGCGGCAGTCTGGGAGCGGTTTGAAAAGGAACACGGCAAGCCGAAGACAATGCGCGACATCGGGCTTTATCTGCATCTGATCAAAGAAGCAGAGCCACGTTTTACGGGACGTGCGATCAAGAACATTACCGATGCCATCAAGATGCGGGCAATGGACATCGATTTGCCGGATGAGTGGTTTGAGAGCGCGGGTGCTTTCATGCACAAGAGCTATGATGAGAAGCATGCGATGATTTCGCAGCTTCGCAAACCATTCACCATCGAAATGGTGATGCAGGAAATCAACCGCTACGCCGATTCCGAGTTCCGCTATACCGACCGTTCAGACAGCACAGCGGTTGAAGAGATTATACGCCGCGAGCGCCAGCGAGAACGGGCCATTCGTGAGATAGAAGTTCTGAAAAAATCTGGACAGTGGCAGGAATGAAGCTGCTCGAACAAAGCACACTGATATTTGGCCGGCTGCTCAAGATTGACGCGCCGCATCTGATTGCGCGCTACAACAAGGCGTTGTCAGCGTTTGGTGTGGGCCAAACCAGCCTTACAGACTTTCGGATCGATATGACCGGTTTTTCGCCCGAGGTAGCCGAAGAACTGGGCGATAACGACTATCTGGATCCCAACGGGATCAACCGGCGTTTCATCATTTTAACCCCGGAACAGGAAAACCTGCCGGTGGTGCATACGCAGTTCTCCAATACGGCCGAGCTGATGCATGAGTTTTTCGACGGCAATCGTCGGGCTGTTTCAGCTGTGACAATCAAGGACGCATTGTACGGCGAGATTGAAGAACAGGTCACTGTCGCCCACGATATCGAGGACTTGCTGCGCATCAACGAAGTCCGCTTCCATGTGCTTTCGGCTGACAATATTCTGGCCAAGGCCTCTGAATTGAGAACGTTGGTGGATCGTTTGCAGGAAAGTCCGGATGCTTGGCGCAATAATGCCATGCTTGAACGTATGGTCACGTTGGTGAAGATCACAGGCGACATCCGTCAAAATGCTTTGGTGCCTGACAAATTGGTGTTTCCGCATTTGTCCTATTGGGCGAACCACTTTGGTGGCATTTTCCTGTTTCATGACGGCATTGGCATGACGGTAATCTGTGATCGCGAGGCCCCGGGATTCCGCCGTTCCCGCCCATGGGAAGTCAGCTATATCGATATTCATGATCATGAGCGGATTTTTGATTATCTCACCAAGACAAATCGCTTGCAGATGCCGCAGGCATCATGGGTTGAGCCTTCCGGCCTTTATACCCATCGCGCAGAAATGGCAGTGTTTGATTTAATCCGCCGTGTTGATCCGGCCAATGATTTTTCAGGCGTTGATCAGGTTTGGTTGCAAACCTGGATACAGCGCCATGCCGGTGAGATTGCCAAAGACGCAATATATCCGTTTTTGCGCAGGGCTTTGGCGGAAGTCAGTGCCAGTGGGCACATCCGGATGGACGAGATTGAACCGGACAAGAGGCTTTTGCTGGTACGGGCTGATCCTGATCATGATGACAAGTGGCTGGTCGACCGTTTGATCGCACGTCTAAGCCCGTTCGATTTTGTCAGCAGGTTCATTTTTGACAAACAGGGCTTTTATGAAGCCTATGCTGACTATCCGGAAAATTACCGTGCCCATGTTGTAGCGGCACTGACAAACACTTACCTTCCCAATAAGAGGGCCTTGCGAGGCCGGTTGTACGGCATAAATGGAGCCCGAGACGATGCTTGACCCAATCATCGCGTTCTTTGAGCGGATTTTTCACGCAATCGGCAGAGGCATTGGTTGGTTAGTCGCGATTTTGCTGTGGCCATTTGTAACCGTGATGCAATGGTATCGCCGTCGTGGTTGGATCGTTCGTGTTCCTATTCTCATTTTCCTGTTGGTGCTGATTTTCTCCTATGGCCAATTTATCTGGGTAGCCGAGCGATGGGTCAACTGGAATCCGGATTATCCAGCGCAGTATGAGATGACTTCCAACGCGGTTGGAGAACTAGTGAATGCTGATGACCCGAACGTTTGCGTGGAGTCACGGATTGTCCAAGTGACAAGGGACCTGATCGATTTCAACGTCAATCAGAACAGCTGGATCCCTTCGCATCCATTGTCGAAGGCCGGATTGTTTGGCGTGGCGTGGAAAAATACACCCTTCATGGACAACAAGGCTGCATTTCAACTCGGAATCAATACTGTCATTCGCCGGACCACGATAGAACTTGCAGACCGGTTGGGGCGGGTGCGCGGCACTTCTCAAATCAACCAGAATCTGCAGGATGCCAAAGAAGCAATGTCCTATAACGAGGACGCGTGGTGGCTGACCTTCTCGCCGCCCTTCATCCAACCGTCGACGCCAGAGCGGCATCGCACAGCGATCAAAGCGCTGGATGCCTTCAACTCCCAAATGGCCAATTGTACCGGTGAGTTTGATGTTCGAACCGACAACCTGCTGCAATTTCTCGAGCGGGTGACCGGGGATATCGGTTCAACTTCGGATATTCTACGAAGCCGAATGGAGGTAAGCGATATGGGCTGGTTCGATACGAGAGCCGACGACCGGTTCTGGTTTACCTACGGCCAGCTCTACGCCTATTACGGCATTCTTGTTGCCACCGAGTCCGATTTTCGTGATGTCTACAATGATCGGCGCATTGGAAGTGTCTGGTCGGTTGCGCGTGACCAATTGCGAAGCTCACTTGACATGACTCCGTTCATTATTTCGAACGGCAATGAATCAAGTTGGATCATGCCTTCACATCTGGCGACAATGGGGTTCTATCTGTTGCGGGTGCGTTCGAACCTCGTCGAAATGCGCGATATTCTGGACCGGTAACATACCGGTTTGACTGCTGGCTAAAGCTGAACAGCGGTTTCAGCCGACCGATCCAGAATATCCGATCTATACCGGTGTGGCGAGTTCAAGTGCCGGTAAGTTTGGTGGGGCGCAGGTTCTTGTGGTCAACGACACCGACCAATGGAACACGTTCATGGAACTGCACGAAAATCCCGTAGAGTTCTTCGCGGCCTTCCTCGGTAACCCGATAGCGACCGACGGAGCGAACATATTTATAATTCAAATCGCCGTCTTGTAATCGCAATATATAGTGAAAGCCGGTTTTTTCCTCCGCTGCACGTTCGAACAGTTCGAGCATGTACGGGAGGTCTTCGGGATGAACAGCACTGTTGGCTTCGACCAGATTGATCGGCCCACTGGTATATGTCATTCCGTAAATTTCAAAAATATCAGACGACCAGAAAACGTGGCCAGCATCCAGTTCTGTTCGCCAAAAGCCGTATTTTTGGTGCGCGCACACGAGTTCGAACAACTCTTCGCCCTGGATGTGAATATGATCAAGATTTTGCGGTGAGCGAACATCTTCGCCGAATTCGAATCTTACTACCACCGAGTTCCCCAATATTGTTTTTCGGCACACTTACACGTTTATGCTGATCAGGTGAAGCCTAAGTGCCTTGGCCACAAGTTGGGTTCGATTGACACAATCAAGCTTGCGCATTGCAGCATTCATATAGGTATTTACTGTATGGTCCGATATTGACAGTATTGACCCGATTTCGCTAGATGTTTTGCCATTTGCAGCCCATTGCAACACTTCAATTTCGCGCATGGTCAACATTTTTTCATGTATTGTTTTCTTGTTCGTTATTTTATCATAAACATCATAGGCGTGAATGACAAAGAGATTGAGTTCACTGAGCTCTTCCATCGATAACTTTTCCGCCAACCCCATCAGCATCACTGCGGCGCGTTCACCGTCAGCATTGTGAACTGGAAGTATAACGCAGGTTGTAATGTTGTACTGTTTCAGGAAATTCTGAATTCGCGTTTTTTCCTCGCTCGGCGGCGCGGCGTCGACTGATTTGGAATCCCACGTGATCGGCGTTATGGATCGCCGTAATGTCACAAAAGCCTTCGAGCTGTGCAAGATGTCGAGACCGTCGAAGTCTCGGAAAAATTTGATGGGTGCATTTGTCAAACCGACCAGCGGTTCCAACAACTTGTCGCTGGCAGCAGGCAACTTGAAAAATGCAAACGTCGAGAATTCGAATGAACTGGCAACCGCGTGCAGAAATGAAACCAACTCAATTTCTGATCGAACTAGAGAAAGTCGCTCTAGAAGTGCGCTTCGGCTCATGTCTGTGGGGCCAATCTTCGGTGGAAGTTTCTATTAGCAAAGCAGAAAATGCTCTTGTTCTCAAAGACAAAGGCCCAGCTGTTTGAATTTCTTTCGACAATGAGATCGCAGTGTTGCGCATTAACATCAAGACCGTACTCAGACTGGCAAATTTGAGGAGTTTTTGACTTCTTCCATGACCGCGTAGGTGTGTGTTTCCCGGACGCCGGGAAGAGTCTGGATGACGTCAGATAGAAATTTGCGATAGTTTTCCATGCCCTTGACCCGCGCTTTTACGAGATAATCAAATCCGCCCGCAACCATGTGACACTCCATCACCTCGTCAGCACGTTGGACAGAAGCAGCAAATGTCTCAAATACGTCGGGTGTCGTGCGGTCCAGCTTGACTTGAACGAAAACCAGCAATCCAAGATCAAGTTTTTCCGCTGACAAGCGGGCTTTATATCCCAGGATATACCCATCTCGCGTCAATCGCTTGAGGCGTTCAGTCGTAGCAGTCGGCGACAAGCTGATTTGTTCTGCGAGTTGAAGATTGCTCAGTCGCCCATCGTCTTGCAGCAGGCGCAGGATCTTTCGATCGATACGATCCAGTTTCTTCATAGTATCCCTATTTTTGAAAATTTTTTAGTTGTATTCGCTAAATTTAGTCTCAAAATTGGTGATTAACAGGAGTAAAGTCAAGATATTTTAGGGGTGAAGTTGAAAGTGCCGTAGGCGAAAAGAATCGCCACTCCGGATTCGCGTCATTTACGAGGTGAACAATGAATTCCGCCAGCAGCTCCATATTCTATGCAGACCACAGCCCTGACGACGACAAGTTGGTTGCCAGTTTTGTCGGGGTCCTTGAGCTCAGCGCTGCGCAGAATGCAGCCATCGACAAATCGGCCACTGGCTTGATCGAGGCGATCCGCAAAGGAGCAGGCTCAATCGGAGGAGTGGAAGATTTTCTGCGTGAATACGGGTTGTCCACCCGTGAAGGTTTGGCGTTGATGGTGCTGGCAGAAGCCTTGCTGCGCGTGCCCGACGGTCTGACACAGGACAAGTTGATCGAGGACAAGCTCAAGGAAGGCCATTGGAGCGAACACGAAGCACATGGTGATACCTGGTTCGTATCGGCCTCAGCCTGGGCCTTGGGCATGACCGCCCGTGTGATCAAGCCGGGGGAAACACCGGAAGGGGTTGTTCAAAGCCTCGTCAAGCGTGTGGGGACTCCAACCGTACGGACGGCAACGCGGCAAGCGATGCGGTTTCTAGGCCATCATTTCGTGCTTGGCGAAACCATTGAAGAAGCGCTTACCCGAGCTGCCAAAAGCGAAGTTCGCGGCTATCGCCATTCGTTTGACATGTTGGGTGAGGGCGCGCGAACGCGGGAGGATGCACGGCGCTATTTCAAGTCTTACGCCGACGCGATTGCAGCAATTGGCAAAGCTGCAACCAAGATGAATGCTGGCAAGACGTTGCCAGATCGGCCGGGCATATCGGTCAAGTTGTCGGCGTTGCACCCAAGATATATTGCGACCCACAGTGATATCGTGCTTGAGGAACTTGTACCCGATGTGGTTGCCCTGGCAAAAATGGCCAAGGGCCATGATCTGAATTTTACCATTGATGCTGAAGAGGTTGATCGTCTCGAGTTGTCGCTGGATGTGATTGACCGGGTTTTTGTCGATCCGGCACTGGCTGGTTGGGATGGGTTTGGCCTTGCCATTCAAGCCTATCAAAAGCGAGCACCGGAAGTGATTGATCACATCGGCGCGCTTGGCAAGAAAACTGGCCGCAAAATGATGGTGCGTCTGGTCAAGGGCGCTTATTGGGATACCGAAGTCAAGCGGGCACAAGAACGCGGCCTGGCGGATTATCCGGTTTATACCCGCAAACCGGCAACTGACTTGAGCTACCTTTATTGCGCGCAAAAATTATTGGCGTTGCGCGGGTTTATTTATCCGCAATTTGCCACCCATAATGCCTTGACTGTTGCGACCATAATGGAACTGGCGGGTAATCTGGACGGGTTTGAGTTCCAGCGCCTTCATGGCATGGGTGAGGCGCTGTACGACCGATTGCAAAAGGGCAAAGATCGTGTCGCATGTCGCATCTACGCACCGGTTGGTGGCTATCGTGACTTGCTGGCCTATCTGGTTCGGCGCCTGCTCGAGAATGGAGCCAATTCATCGTTTGTAGCGGTGGCTGGCGATAAATCGATTCCTATCTCCGATCTGCTTGAACGCCCGGCTGACCGGTTGGGTATCAGCACGGGCCGGTCTGCGCGAAACAGCTATATTCCGATGCCTTTGAAAATCTATCCGGAACGGATCAACTCAAAGGGAGTTGAATTCGGTGACCGCAAGGCGCTGGCGAAGCTGACAGCCGGGATGGCCCAACACTGCAATTTGGTGGAAGCCAAACCACTGGTCCCGGGTTTCAAGATCAAGCCTGCGCCGGTCGATGTGCTTGCGCCTCATGATCCGTCCTTGCGGGTTGGTACAGTGACGAATGCAACGCCGCACCATGTCGATGCAGCGATGAAAGCGGCGCAAAAAGGTTTTGCGCTGTGGTCGCGGATGCCAGCAGAAAAACGCGCCGAAATTCTCGAAAATGCTGCAGATCGCCTTGAGGCTGAGCGCGATCGTTTCATGGCGCTCCTTGCGCGGGAAGCGGGTAAAACGCTGGATGACGGGATAGCCGAAATTCGCGAGGCTGTGGATTTTCTGCGATACTATGCAGGACAGGCGCGCACGATGTTCGCGGCTTCTCAAAAGATGCCTGGACCCACCGGCGAAGAGAACCGCCTCGGTTGGCGTGGGCGGGGTGTTTTTGTTTGTATTTCACCATGGAATTTTCCGTTGGCAATTTTCTTGGGTCAAGTCACGGCCTCTCTTGCTGCTGGAAATGCAGTGACTGCCAAGCCCGCTTCGCAGACACCATTGGTGGCCTTTGAAGCGGTTCGGCTACTCCAAGCCGCAGGAGTGCCGGAGGAAGCCTTGATTTTTCTTTCTGGTGGTGGCGATGTGGGTGCTGCATTGACTGCCCATCCAGGCATTGCCGGTGTTGCGTTCACGGGTTCGACGCAGACAGCGCGCGCCATCAACCGGACGCTTGCGGCCAAAGATGGGCCGATCGTGCCATTTATCGCCGAGACCGGTGGGCTCAACGCGATGATTGTGGATGGCACAGCACTGCCTGAGCAGGTTACGGATGATGTGATCATGTCGGCATTTCGTTCAGCCGGTCAGCGGTGCTCTGCGCTTCGCATTCTTTATCTGCAGGATGATGTGGCCGATCGCATGTTGGAAATGATTGAAGGGGCAGCGCGTGAACTCAAACTGGGAGATCCGATGTTGGCCGATACTGATATCGGACCAGTGATTGATGAAGCCCAGCACAAGATGCTTACCGATCATGTTTCATTGATGCGGCAAACCGAAAAAGTGCCGTTTGAAGGTGTTGCCCCCAACAGGGGTACATTTTTTGCGCCGACGATTATCGAGTTGAAAGATGGCTCATCCCTGGATCGGGAAATTTTTGGTCCGGTGCTGCATGTGGTGCGTTGGAAGGCCAAAGATTTCGAGAAGGTTCTCGACGCAATTGATGAGACCGGCTTCGGGTTGACGCTGGGTATTCACACCCGCATCGAAGCGACGGTGCGGCGTGTGGTCGACCGGCTTGATACCGGCAATATTTATGTCAATCGCAACATCATTGGTGCGGTGGTTGGCACCCAGCCGTTCGGTGGCTCAGGCCTATCTGGCACCGGGTTCAAAGCTGGGGGACCGAACTATCTTTCGCGTTTTGCGCTCGAACAGGTCATATCGGTCAATACGGCTGCATCCGGTGGCAACGCCAGCCTCATAGCCATGGGGGATGGCTGAAACAGGCACCAATGTCGCAATTGGCGCAGATGAAGTCTGCCATGTTCCATCGCCGCAATCGTTGTCGGGTTCTACTTACCTGCTAGGGTCGGTAACGGAGGAGCCGGAATGAGTGTGTTCAAAAGCGATATCGAGATTGCGCGGGCTGCCAAAAAGAAGCCCATTCAGGAGATTGGAGCCGGGCTTGGAATCACGCCGATTGATCTTGTGCCCTATGGCCATGACAAAGCGAAAATCTCGGCTGGCTTTATTGCGTCGCTGCAGGAACGCCCGGTCGGCAAGTTGATCCTGGTGACAGCCGTCAGTCCGACACCGGCTGGTGAGGGCAAGACCACAACTACAGTGGGGCTTGGCGACGGGCTCAACCGGATTGGCAAGAACGCTGCCATTTGTATTCGCGAGGCTTCACTCGGTCCGAACTTTGGCATGAAAGGTGGAGCCGCCGGTGGTGGCTTTGCCCAGGTCATTCCGATGGAAGAGTTGAACCTTCATTTCACTGGTGACTTCCATGCCATCACAACGGCCCATAACCTGCTCGCTGCCCTGATCGACAATCACATCCACTGGGGCAATGAACTGGAAATCGACATTCGCCGGATTGTCTGGCGGCGGGTCATGGACATGAATGACCGTGCATTGCGGGAAATAGTCTGCTCGCTTGGCGGGGTGCCAAATGGTTTTCCGCGTGAAACGGGCTTCGATATCACGGTGGCCTCTGAAGTCATGGCGATCCTTTGCCTGGCGACCAGCCTTGACGACCTGCAGAAACGCATCGGCGATATCATTGTGGCCTATCGACGCGACAAGAGCCCGGTCTATGCCCGCGACCTGAAGGCTGATGGTGCGATGACTGTATTGCTAAAGGAAGCGCTGCAACCCAATCTGGTTCAAACACTGGAAAACAACCCCGCCTTCGTCCATGGTGGACCTTTCGCCAATATCGCCCACGGCTGCAATTCGGTAATGGCAACATCAACCGCCTTGCGATTGGCCGACTATGTTGTAACTGAAGCCGGATTTGGCGCAGATCTGGGAGCGGAAAAATTCTTTGACATCAAGTGCCGCAAAGCGGGTTTGCATCCTGATGCGGCCGTCGTGGTAGCGACCATACGTGCACTCAAAATGAATGGTGGCCTGTCAAAAGACAATTTAGCCACAGAGAACATTGAAGCAGTGCAAAAAGGGTGCTCCAATCTCGGACGGCACGTACAGAACGTGAAGAAGTTTGGTGTTCCGGTGGTTGTTGCCATCAACCACTTTGTTACCGACACAGAAGCGGAAATCACCGCCATACGCGAGTTTGTCGAAAAATTGGGTGTTGAGGCCATTGTGTGCAGGCACTGGGCCGAGGGTTCAGCGGGAATTGAGGAGCTTTCCCACAAGGTTGTGGAATTGGCAGAATCAGGATCCGCCCAGTTCGCTCCACTCTATCCGGACGAGATGCCGCTTTTCGAAAAGATCGAGGAGATCGCGACCAATATCTACCATGCAAGTGAAGTCATCGCCGACAAGGCAGTGCGCAGCCAGTTGCGCGATTGGGAAGCGCAGGGATATGGAAACCTGCCGATCTGCATGGCCAAGACGCAGTATTCGTTCTCCACCGATCCGGCCCTTCGCGGTGCGCCCACCGGGCACACGGTGCCCATTCGCGAAGTGCGGCTGGCAGCCGGTGCCGGGTTCATTGTGGTCATATGCGGCGCGATCATGACCATGCCGGGCCTGCCCCGCTCGCCATCATCGGAGTATATTTTTCTCAATGGCGAAGGTCAGATTGAGGGATTGTTCTAGCGGCCAGGCTGCCGGTCTCACCAAACATACAATAGGCTAAAGCCTTTTGGCCTGGACGGCATTGAGGCGGCTCAATCAGCGACCAAATCCGCTGCTGACCTTGCCCCAAAGACAGCGTGGGACATAGGGATAGCTGTCGGTAACGAAATAGACGAACTGGCCATTCAGCATGCCACCATTGCACTGGTCCAGCTTGCCGCTGCCACCGGTAAATTGCCAGTCCTGTTCATAGGTCCCGTCGTGGCGGCCACCGGGGCCATCTTTTCGAATGCCTGCTACAAGACTGTATCCGGATATGACACTGGAACCGGCATAGTGGATTTCGAATCCATCAGCAGCGTAGCCCACCAGCGTCGAATTGTTGCCGCTGAGAAAGCCAGTGGGTTTTCCATGATAATGATAAAGACCACGTTCATCGACATGGGCATTATTGGCGTCCATGCCGAGCAACTCGTGCGCGCCCATGCCTTCAAGCCGCCAGTTCCTGTTCCCTTGGCGTGAGAAACCGCGTCGGCTTGAAGCGTCGTAGAAATCTGCAGTGCCGGGTCGGATCATGACGCCGTTGAGAGCAAACCCGATTGACCCGCGAACAAATTTTGCCTGCGATCCTTTTTTCGGGTTCTGCGGGACGCAGACTTTGATGTTTTGCGCATGGATGGAATTCGGATTGCCGCGATTGGGAAAACGTCCGGTGGAATGGTTGGGCAAACCATTGGAGATCATGCAGATATTGCCGCCATTTTTGGTAATCGAGACATGGCCATTTGCGGCCAACGCGACATGAGGCAGTCCGAGGGTTGTTGCAACAAGCAGGGCCGGAGATAGCAGACGCGAAAGGGGTGGCATGGCAGTTCCTCTTTGTTTGTTTGCATGTGATGTTGTGTTGAATGCAGATTGAAAATGGCAATTGCGAGCTTACCGGCGGATGACCAGCGAATTAAAAATTGGTCATCTTGCGCGGGGGGCCGGCATTGGCTATGGATGTGACCATGAACAAAAACGCGCAGAACATGAACTGGTGGTGGACCCGCATTCCGCGGCGCTGATCACCTATGCGTAGATGAGATCAACAAGCCGCCGGGAAACTTTCCAGGCGGTTTTTTTGTTTCAACCGCCAATCCCGGTGGCTGAAACGGAGGCGTAAATGGGAACTGAAACTTTGTCAGAGGGCGGCGAGCGCTATCAAACCCGCGGCGGCATTGAAGTCACGCGACGGCGACGGCCAACCAAGTATGCCGACGCGATATCAAGCTACATTGATCTGCTCGACAGTCGGCGAGGTGCGGTTTTTTCATCCAACTACGAGTATCCGGGACGTTATACGCGTTGGGATACGGCGATTGTGGATCCGCCACTGGGCATTGTATCGCGTCAGCGCCAACTCTGGATCGAGGCTTATAATGGTCGCGGCGAAGCGCTTATTGAGATCATCGCCCCCAAACTTGCTGGTCATCGCGAATTTTCGGTCACATCCCAAGTTGCCGACAAGATCGAAATCACTGTCGCTGAACCCCACCGGGATTTTGCCGAAGAAGAGCGCTCCAAGGCGCCGACGGTCTTCTCGGTGTTGCGTGTCATCACGGACATGTTTCATTCATCTGAAGATGGAAATATCGGGCTTTATGGTGCTTTCGGGTATGATCTGACGTTTCAATTCGACCCTGTCGATTTCAAGCTGGCCCGGCCTGATGACCAGCGCGACATGGTTCTCTATCTGCCTGACGAAATCCTCGTGGTGGATAATTATTCAGCGAAAGCGTGGATTGATCGTTATGACTTCGCCACAGGCGATGTGACGACTGAAAACAAGGCGGGTGAAGTTGCTGCCGAGCCGTTTCGGCCGAGTGCGACCATCCCGCCAAAGGGAGATCATGTCTCGGGCGAATATGCCGAACTGGTCAAACGGGCCAAAGAGAGCTTCCAGCGCGGCGATTTGTTCGAGGTGGTTCCGGGACAAACATTCTTTGAGCGCTGCGAAACCAAGCCATCGGATATCTCCAGGCGTTTGAAATCGATCAATCCGTCGCCGTACTCGTTCTTCATCAATCTTGGGAGCCAGGAATATCTTATCGGTGCTTCGCCGGAGATGTTTGTACGGGTCAATGGTCGACGGGTGGAGACCTGTCCGATTTCCGGCACCATCAAGCGTGGTGACGATGCGATTTCGGACTCCGAACAGATCCTGAAACTATTGAATTCGAAAAAGGATGAGTCTGAGCTGACCATGTGTTCAGATGTTGACCGAAATGACAAAAGCCGGGTGTGTGAGCCGGGTTCGGTCAAAGTGATTGGTCGCCGTCAGATTGAGATGTATTCGCGCCTTATTCACACGGTGGACCACATCGAGGGCCGCTTGCGCGATGATATGGATGCGTTCGATGCGTTCTTGTCTCACACCTGGGCGGTGACTGTAACCGGCGCACCAAAACTCTGGGCGATGCGGTTTCTTGAAAACAACGAGAAAAGCCCGCGCGCTTGGTATGGCGGTGCCATCGGGATGGTCAATTTCAACGGTGACATGAATACAGGGATGACATTGCGGACCATACGGATCAAGGAAGGCGTTGCTGAAGTACGGGCAGGTGCAACTTTGCTGTTTGATTCTGTGCCCGAAGATGAAGAAGCAGAAACCGAACTGAAAGCTTCGGCAATGATTTCGGCGATCCGCGATGCCAAACACGGCAACGCCGCAAGCGGCATTCGCGATGCAGCCAAAGTCGGCGAGGGCGTCAAAATCCTGCTGGTCGACCATGAAGACAGTTTTGTCCATACGCTGGCCAATTATTTCCGCCAGACCGGTGCTGAAGTGGTGACCGTGCGTTCGCCGGTGGCTGATGAGGTTTTCGACCGGGTATTGCCTGATCTGGTGGTTCTGTCTCCCGGACCGGGCAGTCCGAAGGATTTTGACTGCAAGGACACCATCAAGAAAGCAAAAAAGCGCGAATTGCCGATGTTTGGCGTTTGTCTCGGCCTACAGGCAATTGCCGAAGGTTATGGGGGTGATTTGCGCCAATTGGCGATTCCGATGCATGGTAAACCATCACGGATTAAAGTGTCGCGCAATGGCGTTGTTTTCTCGGGCCTGCCTGACGAAGTCACGGTTGGGCGTTATCATTCGATTTTCGCGGATTACACAACTCTGCCCAAGGAATTTCGAATTACAGCGGAGACAGATGATGGGGTCATCATGGCGTTTGAACATGAGAGCCTGCCAATTGCCGCGGTACAGTTTCACCCTGAATCCATCATGACACTTGGTCAGGACGCCGGAATGCGCATGATCGAGAATGTGGTGGCTCATTTAGCGCGGCGGAGAAACGTGAAAGCCGCGTGACACGGTCAACTGGCTGTCAGGTCAGGCAGGCGCGCTGTGAACAGGAAGCAAAGAGGTGAGTTCCATGCGACACATCATTTTGGCCGTGGCATTTACGTTATTACAATTATTGCCCGTGCAGGCGCAGGAAAATCCGATCGTCACGCGAATGGCCGAGTTCATTGCAGCTTTCAATGCCAAGGATAGCGCGGCGCTTGCGCTTTTCTACACGGAAGATGGTGCAATGCTGCCACCGGGAGCAGGTGCGGTCGTGGGCCGGGAAAATGTTGCCACTCTTTATGAGCAGGCATTCAAGTCCGGTGTTCAGTCGATAGCATACAAGATCCTTGAAATTCGCCAGGTCGGACCGGCTGCGGTAGTGGAAATTGGCGAGGCAACAGTTCACGCTGAGGCCGGGGCAGTTCTTTCCCGCTCAATGCATGTCTGGTTTTTGTCCGAGGGAACTTGGTTTTTGAACCGCGACATGTATCACGTTCTCGGGCCAGTGAAATAAGACGCCCTTGAAAAGGAGGCCTGCGGTGATTTTGATCAAGACAAAAACAGGTTTGGCAAGTTGGTCGTTCGCGCTCATCATCGGGGCTGTTTTGGGTGGTCAAAATTTGGATGCGAGTCCGGTTTTCGCACAATCCATGGATGTCGATACCACTGCTGTTGACCCAAAGGCTGACGAAAACTTTATTGTTGTTCCCGATGCTGCAGAAACGGCTGCTGCTGAATCCAGTATCGAAGATGGCAAGGCATTGGTTGAGCTTAATTGTTCCGGTTGCCATGCAGTGGGCACTCGTGATGCCAGCCCGCATGAGGAAGCGCCACCGTTCCGGAAGCTTCTGCAACGATACCCGATTGATGCGCTGGAAGAAGCATTTGATTCCGGGCTCATTTCATCCGGCCACCCTGATATGCCGGATTTCGTGGCTCGCCCCGATCAGGTAGATGCGATTCTCGATTATTTCCAATCCAATGAAGAGAAGTGAGCGCAGTGTCTGGCAAGGTTTCAACCGTGCGAGGATTGGCATTCTGGTCGATACCACTGGCGCTCGGAGTCATGGCACTTAAGTTTTTTGCGTGGTGGCTCACAGGTTCGGTGGCGCTTTATTCCGATGCATTGGAATCCATCGTCAATGTGATTGCGGCGGTGGTTGCCTTTGTTGCTATTGGCTATGCCCAAAAACCGGCTGATGAAAAACATCCGTTTGGTCATCATAAGGCCGAATACTTTTCAGCAGTTATTGAGGGCGTGCTGATTGTACTGGCCGCATTGATGATCGTGCGAGAAGCGGTGATGGCGATTCAAGCACCGACTTTGATGCAAGCACCGGCTGCCGGCATCGCAGTCAATCTGCTTGCAGGTGCGATCAATGGAGGTTGGGCTTATCTGTTGATCCGGCACGGAAGAGCGCATCGCTCGCCTGCATTGGAGGCGGATGGTCGGCATATCCTGTCCGATGTTGTGACATCAGCGGGTGTCATCGTGGGGTTGGCGCTGGCATTGGCACTCAAGATGCCAATTCTTGATCCAATATTGGCCCTGGTTGTGGCGTGCAATGTCCTTTGGCAGGGATGGAAAGTGATCGGCATGTCAGTCAACGGATTGATGGACGGAGCGATTGATCCGGTCGAAGAGGCCCGGATCAGGGAATTGATTGCAAGTCACGCTGTTGGCGCCATTGAGGCGCATGACATCAAAACCCGTAAAGCCGGGCATGTGTCGTTTGTCGAGTTTCACCTGGTGGTCGACAGCCAGATGACTGTGGAAGAATCACATGCAATTTGCGATCGTCTGGAAAGTGTCCTGCGGCGCGAAATTGAGGGCGCCGGGGTTATTATTCACGTTGAACCGGCCGAAAAGGCCAAAGACGAAGGCGTAGTGTTGAACGGGACTGCGTAATAGCTGGCGGGAAATTCATCTTGCACGAGATTTCTGCTTAACGTCTTGACTTCACCACATTTGTCAGGCTTATGCGCTTCAACCGGATGGGGGCCAACTCGGCCGCTGCGCGCAACAGTAACCAGATCATTTCATTTGATTGGTTCCGCGCGTTCTGACTTCCCCCACATTCCATGATGAAATATCTGCGTGTCCAGCGGCGATGCGCCAACCCGAATAGCCTCGTCTGCCATGTCGGCAGCAGGCGTAACCCTGTTTCGGGCAAGGCAACGTCGCAGCGCATCATGAATGCAAGCACCGGCCTTTCCCCATAGAAAGAAAAATATGTCATTTGAAAACCTCGGCCTCTCCCAGCCGATTCTCGACGCTTTGACCGCACTCTCCATTTCAAGCCCAACTCCCATTCAGCTGCAGGCTATTCCGCCAGCGCTGGAAGGCAGTGATATCATTGGTCTGGCTCAGACCGGAACCGGCAAGACTGCTGCGTTCTCACTGCCGATGCTCGAAAAACTCTCCAACGGCCAGCGTGCGGCGCCGAAGAAAGTTCATGCGTTGGTACTTTCGCCAACGCGTGAACTGGCCTCGCAGATCCAGAAGAGCATCAATGATTTCTCGCGCAAACTGCGCATCAAGACAGTGCTTGCTGTTGGTGGCAATTCGATCCGCCCGCAGATCAAGTTCCTCTCCGGTGGTGCTGATATCCTGATTGCCACACCCGGTCGGCTGGAAGACTTGATGCGTCAGGGAGCCGTGTCGCTCACCGAGACCGAGATCGTTGTACTTGATGAAGCCGACCAGATGCTCGACATCGGTTTCATGCCGGCGATCCGCCGCGTTTTGTCGGTCACACCGCGCTCACGCCAGACGATGCTCTTCTCGGCTACAATGCCCAAGGAAATCCGTCAGCTTTCTGACCAATATCTGCGTAATCCGATTGAAATTTCGGTCATACCGGAAAAACGCACGGCTGACCGTATCGAGCAGGGCGTCATCCACATCTCGAGCCGCTCCAAGACCACCGTATTGTCTGCACTCATTCGTGCCCATGAGGGTGACAAGGTTATCGTCTTCGCGCGCACCAAACATGGCGCCGACAAGGTTGTGAACCGTCTGGGCGTCGATCATATCGAAGCCGCTGCCATTCACGGCAACAAGTCACAAGGCCAGCGCGAACGTGCGCTAAAACGCTTCCGCGATGGCCAGTTGCATGTTCTGGTCGCAACCGACATTGCAGCGCGTGGTATCGACGTGCCGGACGTCACATTGGTGGTCAATCATGACTTGCCCGATGTACCGGAAGTCTATGTGCACCGTATTGGCCGGACTGCGCGTGCTGGCAAGGCAGGACTTGCGGTTGCGTTTTGCTCTCCGGATGAACGCACGCAGCTTCGCGATATCGAGCGCTTGATCAAGATTGATGTGCCAGTCATGGCGCCTCCAGCTGGTCTTGAAGCTGAGGATATGGCCGCTGATGCTGAAGCAAATCGTCATCTGCGCGCACCAAGCGGCCGGAGTGGCCGTGGTCGCAATGGCGGTGGACGCGGCAATGCCGGCCCCGGACGTGGATCGAAGGGCGGACCAAGTCGCAAACAGCGCACAGGCGGCGGTCGTGGTGCTGGACAGTCGGCTGATGGTGAAAACCGCGGCGCGCCTGCTGGCGCCAAGCCAAGCCGCAAATTCAAACACCGCAAGGGTCAGCGCCCGACCACTGTAGGTGGTAACAGTGGCGGACGTAGCCGCGAGCAAGCCTTTAGCTGACAAGCTGCAACTTTGTGAAATTCAGCGCCTCCGGAGCAGTTCCGGGGGCGTTTTTTTTGTGTGCGTTCAAGGTGCAAATTTGGATTTTCAGGACAGTTTTGTCGGTACTGACCCGGTGCTAACGCACTTGCTTATGGTACTCTAACGCTCGTTGGTCATTACTTGTAGCTTGCTTTGGCGCAACGTTTGGATTATCTCATTTGACATGAGAGAGATTACGCCCACCGCTTTTGCCCTGAACGCCGCGTCCTGCGCGTCGCGTCCGGCTGCGCTATCGGGTGGTCTTCTTCTATTGCTTAGCCGCGATCGTCGGGCTCGCTGAGGAGCGTCCGGCGGTCGAAGTGCCGCTGCCGCATTGCTCCTCGCAATTCATTCTTCATTCTTGACAATGATCCTGAAATCCGGTTTTGCCGACGCACATGCGGGCACCCGACGATAAAAGCGAGAAATACCATGGACGCCAATTCCAATGAAAACCGCCGAGGCATGCCTGCGGCTTTCAACAAATACCGGGCCTATCCGGCTGTCGACCTGAACGATCGTCAATGGCCATCCAAACATATTGAAAAAGCACCTGTCTGGTGTTCGGTTGATCTGCGAGACGGCAATCAGGCGCTGGTCGATCCGATGGGGCACGATCGCAAGGCGAGAATGTTCCAGTTATTGCTGGATATGGGTTTCAAGGAGATCGAGATCGGTTTCCCGTCCGCTTCCCAGACAGATTTTGATTTTGCCCGCTGGTGTGTCGAACAAGGCAATGTGCCTGCCGATGTCTCTTTGCAGGTGTTGGTTCAGTGCCGTCCCGAGCTGATTTCCCGAACATTCGAATCCCTCGAAGGGGCCACAAAGCCAATCGTGCATTTCTACAATTCGACCTCGGAATTACAGCGCCGGGTGGTTTTTGAAAAAGACGTCGGTGGAATCAAGCAGATCGCGGTTGATGCTGCCAAGATGATTACCGATATGGCTGCCAAAGCCGGTGGTGATTACCGGTTCGAGTATTCACCCGAAAGCTTTACCGGTACCGAACTGGAAGTCGCAGCCGAGATTTGCAATGCGGTCATTGAAATCATTAAACCGACTGCCGACAACAAGCTGATCATCAATCTGCCGTCGACGGTGGAAATGTCAACGCCGAACATCTATGCCGACCAGATCGAATGGATGTGCCGCAATCTCGACAATCGGGAAAATCTGATCATATCGCTGCATCCCCATAATGACCGGGGCACCGGCGTGGCTGCTGCAGAATTCGGGCTGATGGCCGGGGCGGATCGGGTTGAAGGCACATTGTTCGGAAATGGCGAGCGGACTGGCAATGTGGATGTCGTGACCATGGCGCTCAACATGTTTACCCAAGGTGTCGACCCGAAACTTGATTGCTCAGACATTGAGCGAATGAAAGCGGTGTTTGAATACTCCAACCAGATGTCAATCGGCGAGCGGCATCCTTACGTTGGCGAGCTGGTTTACACGGCTTTTTCCGGCTCCCATCAGGATGCGATCAACAAGGGCATGAAGGCTATTCGCAAAGCCAATGATCCTCATTGGGAGGTGCCCTATCTGCCAATTGACCCGAAGGATGTGGGACGGTCTTACGAAGCGATCATCCGTATCAACTCGCAATCGGGTAAAGGCGGTATTGCCTATTTGATGCAGGAGGATTACGGGCTGACTTTGCCGCGGGCACTGCAGGTGGAATTCCGTGAAGACATCCAGCGGATTACCGATGAAGAGGGCAAGGAATTGCCATCGAAGGCCATATATGACCGGTTTATCGAGCGTTATGTCGATCAGCCGGGCGGACGGTTGCAATTTGGTGATCACCATACCCACACCGACCCTGCCAACAAGGCCCTTCGAATTGTCGAGGCCGAAATCACCGATGGTGGCGCAAACATACGGATTGACGGTCGTGGCACCGGTCCGATTGATGGTTTTGTCAATGCATTATCGGATTATCTCGATCTCGAGATGACAGTGGCAAATTACTCGGAACACTCGCTGCATCATGGCTCGAACGCCGAGGCGATTTGCTACATGGAAGTGGAAACGCCTTCTGGCAAAGTGTTCGGTGTCGGCATTGATGCCAATATTGTGGCCGCGTCGCTCAAGGCCATTGTATCGGCCGCCAATATGGTCCTTGTTTCCAAGAGCTGAGTTTACCAAGATTGCACCGCTCGGGCTTAGCCCCGGGCGGTTTTGTTTCGGAGGAGAACGTCATGACTGGACCGGCAATTCGACGCCTCGGCAAAGCCGAGGGCACACCATTGGTGTTGCTGCACGGTTTCGGCGGCACGATGCGGACGTGGAACAAGGTCTTCCCTCTGCTCGTAAATGAATTACCGCTGATTTTGGTTGATTTGCCGGGGCATGGAGAATCAATAGAATCAGATGGGCGCGGTGGTGCCGGGAAAATGGCCAAAGCCATTCTTGCCCAATTGAATGGCGAAGGTGTGGATGCATTTCATCTGGGCGGACATTCGATGGGAGGGGCCGTTTCGGCCTTGATTGCCATGCGGGCGCCGGAGCAGGTGAAGTCGCTGACACTGGTGGCACCCGGCGGTATGGCTTCCGGTATCAATGCAGGGATGCTCGGTATTTACGCCAAGGCATCCGCGCCTGAGCAATTGCGTGAAATCGTAAGGCAGATGGCAGGGCCAAACGTTGCGTTTCCGGAAGGCTATTTTGAGGAGCTCAGCAAGTTACGCGCTGCACCTGGCGCAATGGACGCGATTGGCGCTACCTATCAAGCGATGTTCCCTGAGGGGGCGAGCGAAGGGCAGGGCGTGCTGCCGCGGGAAATGCTTCAAGCTCTGCCAATGCCAATCGCAATGATATGGGGCGATGCCGACAGCGTTTTGCCGTGTCCAACGTCGGCCGACGTACCTGTCAATTTTGACTTCACCGTCATTGCAGGTGCTGGCCACATGCTGCCTGAGGAAACCCCCGAATTGGTGGCCGAAGCACTCCGAAAGGCGGCGTCCAAGGCACCGTGATCGGCAAGCAGCTCAAGCTAGCGCTGCCCGCAGCAGAAAGATCGGCGTTCCGAGGGCATCAAATTTCGCCTCGCAATTGCTTTTATCTCCGTGTTAATGGTTTGTTAACTTATGGCGGCGCGATGCCGGGCCAGTTGGAGACTGCTGATGAGTGACAGCAAGAGTAATGACAAGGCGAGTGAACGCCGACTGACCGATATTATTCGCGACGTCAAAATCTCCGTTGCCGATCATCGCGATGTGGTGGTTGATATTCGTGACGCAGACAAGGCTCGGCTGGAGCTGTTGGCTGATAAGTTGCGCCCGATAATCGCTGATATAGATCCGAGTGACGATCGGTTTGACATGGGGATCTCGTCAGGTCAGCAACCCCGGTTCTGGATTGATGCCGTCGCACATGTGCACATGGGGCCAGACCGGCGGGTATATCGATTTGTCCGCGACACTCGACTGGGCCGCGTGGTGCTCTGCGAGAGCAGTGCGGTCAAGGAAACGGCCAGTCAGGTCGCGCGTTATGTGGCAGAACGCATAGTCGAGCGTGAACAGCTTCTTTCGGGTGATTTCCAACCGGCAGTCAGTAAGGCCAAATCGCCAGAAGCCAAGCAAATGCCTTCCCACTCTGCCGATGAGCTCGCGAAATGGTCTCTGCCGATGGAGGATGACGGAGAAACGGCGCTGAATTCAGACGATTCTAGTCGGCCGGTTGAAAGATCGCCAGTGGCTGATGATGCTGCCGATCCTGCACTGCCTTTGGCAGAATTTCCGGAACGCAAACAAGGCAAGGGTGCTGGTTTTGTTATCGGTGCTTCATGGTTCATTCTTGGGTGCGTCGCCGGCGCGGCCGCGCTGGTGGTTGCGTTTTGGGACCGGATCAGCGGTTTGATCAGCTAAGGTTTTGATCCAATGCGCGGTGCTGTGTAATTTTCAGTAACACCATCGCTGCTGTCGAGAAGGCTGAAACGGCGGTGCTCAAGCTTCCAGTTGCCGGCTTCCCCGGAGATTTCAAACAGATTGAATGCCGCATTTGGTTTGCCGCCGCCGGGTGACTGGCTGGCCGAGGCAATACCGACGACGGGCACATAGCCATCAGGTGTTTTGATATGATGCAGCGAGTCGAGGTGGGTGTGGCCGTGCAACACGAGCTCCGCGCCATGGGTGCGGAGCATTTTTTGAAATCGTGAAATTCCTATCAGTCGTTTGTGCCAACTTGCGGCGTTTTTGATAGGCGGATGATGGATGAGGACAACGCGAAACTGGCCTTTCTCGCGGGCGCTATCGAGCAGTTTTCCGGCAGCCTTTGCTTGCTTGGAGCTGAAATCTCCTGTTGCCATAAATGGAAGCGACGCATTGGCGCTCGAGACCCCGATCATGGCGACATCGCTGCGTTCTGCAATAGTCGGGAATTTCAAGTGTTTGCCTGATGACGATTCCGCTGGTTCATGCCCTGTTCGAAACCATGGCCGCCAACTGCGCAACGCATGTTTCAATGCGCCGGGGACATAAGCATCGTGATTGCCAGGCACAAGCGTGCATTTTTCGGGCAAAAAATTTGTCTCAAGCCACTTGGCCGCGATCTCGATTTCTGTTGAGGTGGCCAGATTGACGAGATCGCCGGTAATGGCGACATGGTCGATGTCAGTCAAGGCCAGCGCTTCGATTATTTCTTCAAGTGCCGTGCCAAACATGTGCTTGCGCCGGTTGCGCCGCCAGTTCACATAACCGGTAATACGCTTGGACGCCAATTCAGCCAGAGTGACCTTTGGCAAGGGACCAAGATGAACATCGGAAATATGTGCGAGCCGAAACATGAGTTTTCACATAGCGGGGCTGTGCCTGCGCGGCAAGCCGACAAAGTGAGCCAGTTAATGATTGCAAACGAATATGGTGGCCGCCCCCCGGAAATGAGGTCGTGGAAATCTCGATTGGTTACGCGGCTGGTTCATGGTTGGTTTGCCTTGTCTCGGTCCATGACCATTGGTGTACGGGCTGCCTGTTTTGATGCGGAGGGGCGGATTTTTCTGGTCCGTCATTCCTATGTGCCGGGTTGGCACATGCCTGGCGGCGGCGTCGAGCGCGGGCAATCGGTGGAAGAAGCGTTGCGTCGGGAGTTGCAGGAAGAAGGTAACCTCGCGCTGCACGGTGAGCCGGAGCTGGTGGCTGTTTATTTCAATACGAAGACCTCAAAACGCGATCATGTGATTTTCTATCGGTGTCGGGTTTTACAGGAGACACCGAAAATACCTGACCGGGAAATCGTTGAAACAGGGTTTTTTGAGTTAAACAACTTGCCCGACGGGGTTACGGCTGCAACCAGGCGGCGATTGGCGGAACTGGCAGACAGCCACAAACCGGATGCTTTGTGGTAATGTTGGCCAGACAGAATCGCCTCCTGTGACTTGAAATCCGTTGTTGCGGCCTTACATACCTTCAACCTCCCATCCACTGATCAACCTGAAAATGTGTCCTGCCCATGGAACCTGCCATCAAGGTCGAAAACCTGTCGAAGGTTTATGACGGGGGTTTTGAAGCCCTGAAATCGGTCAACCTTGAGATCAAGGACGGCGAAATTCTCGCCCTTCTGGGGCCCAATGGTGCCGGCAAGACAACGCTCATTTCGGTTATTTGCGGATTGGTGAACATAACGTCCGGGCGTGTGTTGGTCGGTGGCTATGATTCGGTCAAAGACTATCGCAAGTCACGTGAATTGATCGGGCTTGTTCCTCAGGAAATGGCCCTTGAGCCATTTCAGTCGGTCACGAACTGCCTGCGGTTTACACGCGGGCTGTTTGGAAAAGCTCCGGATCCTGCTTTTCTCGAAAATGTGCTCAGGCGCTTATCGCTTTGGGACAAGCGTGATGCGCTGACCCGGGAACTTTCCGGGGGGATGAAGCGGCGTGTGATGATTGCCAAGGCGTTGTGCCACGAGCCGCGCATCCTGTTTTTGGATGAACCAACCGCTGGTGTTGATGTCGAATTGAGAAAAGACATGTGGGAGGTCGTGCGTAAACTCAAGGAAGAGGGTGTCACGATTATCCTGACCACCCATTACATTGAAGAAGCCGAGGCAATTGCAGACAGGGTGGGTGTTATCAACAAGGGTCAGGTCCTGCTCATCGAGGACAAGGACACGTTGATGAACCGCATGGGGCACCGTGAGATGCGAATTGAACTGTCAGCGCCGATAACGGAAATTCCTGCAAGTCTGGCAAAATACCGACTTGAGTATTCCGAAGCTGATCAGGCGTTGGTTTATTCCTATGAAGCCAACGGTGAGCGAACCGGGATCACCTCGTTGCTCAATGATATTAATGCTGCTGGATTGATCTTGCGCGATGTTGTGACACGTCAAAGCTCGCTCGAAGACATCTTTGTCGATCTGGTGAAGGAGCCCGCATGATCAATTTTCGCGCTGTCTGGTCGATTTATTATTTCGAGATGGTCCGTTTTTTCCGGACGATCGGCCAAAGCCTCCTTTCCCCCGTGCTTTCAACAGCGCTTTATTTCATCGTGTTCGGGGCTGCGATCGGTTCGCGCATTCAATCGGTGGAAGGCATTTCCTATGGTGCGTTCATCGTTCCTGGACTTATCATGCTGTCAGTCTTGCAACAAAGCATTTCAAATGCCGCGTTCGCCATTTATTTCCCGAAATTCATCGGCTCGGTATACGAGGTCAATTCGGCGCCGGTTTCATTTGTCGAGATTGTGCTTGGTTACGTAGGTGCTGCGGCGACAAAATCACTGTTCATCGGTTTGATCATTCTTGCGACCGCATTTTTCTTCGTTGATCTAACAATTTTGCATCCACTGCCAATGCTGGCATTTCTGGCACTCACCTGTATTTCATTTTCACTGTTCGGTTTCATTATTGGATTGTGGTCAAAGAATTTCGAGCAGTTGCAGTTGGTCCCACTTCTGGTGATTACTCCGCTGGTGTTTTTGGGCGGTAGTTTCTATTCGATTTCGATGTTGCCCGAAGCATGGCAGACCGTGGCGATGTTTAATCCGGTGGTTTATCTTATTTCGGGTTTCCGCTGGAGCTTCTTCGGTCTGGCAGACGTCACCATCAGCGTTTCGATCGCGATGATTATGGCTTTCCTGGCTATCTGCCTCGGTATCATCTGGTGGACTTTCAAGACCGGATTCAAGATCCGGTCTTGAGGAACGACAGCGAATTGTTGATTATCGATTTCAGACCTAAATGGTGTTAACCGCATCTTCAAGCATCGTGCGTACCTGGCCGGCGACCTCATGAAGCCGGGCATTTTCGACCGATTGCATGGATGCGACCGGGTCAACCGCACTGACGGTAACTGAGCCTTCGCCGGTGTCGCGAACAATCACATTGCATGGCAGCATTGCGCCGATTTTAGGCTCAATGCCAATGGCCTCATAAGCCATGTTGGGATTGCAAGCTCCGAGAATGAGATAGTCGGGCAGGTCCTTGTCCAGCTTTTTCTTCATTGTCGCTTTGACATCGATCTCGGTCAAAACTCCAAAGCCTTTGTCGGCAAGCGCAACGCGGGTGCGATCGGCGATGTCCTCGAAGTTGACGCCTTCAAATGTGCGGTCGATTGAATAAGCCATTCGAAATTCCTTTCTGGTGTGAGTGGGTTCTCGCCAACTCAACGGTGGGAAAGGTCCTGAGTTCCGATATATGAGAAAATTAAAATATATCAAGTTAACCCATGTGCAGGTATGATCTTCTACAAACCGTCGCGACCATGGGGCGCTTCAAGTTCCATTGTCGGTCCCAATGGCACAACGCGGGTCGGGTTGATCATGTCGTGGCTGCCGTAATAGTGCTTCTTGATGTGGTTGAAATCGACAGTTTCAGCAATTCCCGGCATTTGGTAGAGTTCCCGCAGGTAGCCAGAAAGATTAGGGTAGTCTGCAATCCGCCGCACATTGCACTTGAAGTGGCCTACATAGACCGGATCGAACCGGATCAATGTCGTAAACAAACGCCAATCGGCCTCGGTGAGTCTGTCACCTGTCAGATAGCGAGTTTTGCCAAGGCTCTCATCGAGTTGGTCCAGCGTTTGAAACAGCACTGTGACGGCTTCTTCATAGGCCTCCTGAGTGGTTGCGAAGCCGGATTTATAAACACCGTTGTTGACGGTGTCATAGACTAGCTCGTTGATTTCATCGATTTGGCTGCGAAGGTCCTCCGGATAGAAATCCGGTGATGGGGTGGCAATGGCTTCAAAGGCCGAGTTCAACATCCGGATGATTTCAGAGGATTCGTTGGAGACAATGGTTTTGCGCTGTTTGTCCCAAAGAGTCGGCACAGTGACACGGCCTGAATAATCCGGTTTGGCTTCGGTATAGACCTGATGGAGAAAATCCTTGCCCATCAGCGTGTCGCCGGTTGCACCTTCGCGTTCCTTGAACTCCCAACCGTTTTCGACCATATGGTAATCGACCACATCAACCGAGATGGCGTTTTCCAGCCCTTTGAGCTTGCGAAAAATCAGAGTGCGGTGTGCCCAGGGACAGGCCAGCGAAACATAAAGATGGTAGCGTCCGGCCTCTGCTTTGAAACCACCTTCGCCTGTGGGACCGGGCGAGCCATCGGCCGTAATCCAGTTGCGGAACGCTGATTGTGATCGTTTGAAACGACCGTCGCTTGATTTTGTGTCATACCAGACGTCCTTCCAGACGCCATTGTCGAGCATTCCCATTGTTTTCTCCTGTTTTGAACAAAGATAGGGGTAGCTGGCCTTATGTCGAACCAATTCGTGTGAACGCTGTGTTTTATGATTGCCGGTTTTGCCAAGCTCTGCTATCGAGCTGACCAACTGGAGAAATGATCTTGGAATTGCACAGGTTCCCGCGACGACGCTGAACGAACGAACGCGCCAATGTGAGCGCGCCTTTTTCGTCTGTCGTCAGAATTCTCTTTTGCGGTCAAATCCATGTCAAAATCCGATCTTGTTTATCTCACCGAAGATGCATCTCATGATGCGGCAATCCTGCAGATCAACGAAGAAGCATTCGGACCGGGACGTTTTGCGCGTGCCGCTGAACGCATTCGCGAGCAGGGGCCACATGACCGTCATTTGTCCTTTATCTGCACAGATCATGGCGAGACGATTGCATCGGTACGGCTGACACCTGTGCTGGCGGGAGGAACGCCTGCCCACTTGTTAGGGCCGCTGGCAGTCCGCCCATCGCATAAAAATTTTGGTATTGGACGGGAACTCGTTCGCATTGCATTGGAAGCTGCAAAACGCGCAGGCAGCAATGCGGTTATTTTGGTTGGCGATCCGCCTTATTATGGGCCGCTGGGATTCATGCCGACGAAGCCGAATCTACTGACGATGCCCGGACCGGTTGATCCACATCGTTTGTTGGCTGCCTGTTTTAACGGTGTGGCAGCCAATGAGATGGCTGGTGAAATCCGACACAGGAATCGCCGATAGACCCGGTTGGTGGCCTATCGGCCTTCGCGGAACCAGGTTCCGCCGAGTGCCAGAATCAAAAGCCCCAGTCCAAGAAAACCTGCAAATAGTGGCACTGAACGCACTCCCAGAAGCACGGTTTCCGATGAGGAACGCAGCGCCAGCCTGCCACCGGAATCGCTCTGGGTTGACCGGACGGCTAGAATTTGCGGTAAATTGGAGGCGTCTTCATTGACCCGACTGACGATGCCGCCGGTCTGTTTTGCAATTGCAGCCATCGGCTCGGTTGTGGATACGGCGGCGCGGAATTCCGGCGCATCAACGGCGCCGATATGAGCCAGCGTGTTGAGTTCGCCATCACTGACTTCAACAAGACCGAAATCGTCCAATGTCAGTTCCGCTGTAAACAATCCTTCGCTTTTTGCGTTGAGCGGGACTTCGCGAAGTATGCCTGAGGGTAGTTTGAGTTCCACCGGGTTTACTGAATCAGCCATGGTTTGGCGCTCGATGCGCAGTGTCCTTCCCCAGGTTTCTGCATTGAGAGCTTCTTCTTCCAAAGAGGGTTCTTTCATCAACCAATGGGCAACCCGGCGATACAGCGCGACATGGGGTCCGCCGCCTTCAAAGCCTCTGGCCCAAAGCCAGCCATGGTCGGACAGCAACATGGCCACGCGGCCTTCGCCGTGGCGATTGAGTACGAGCAGCGGCGCGTCGTTGTTCCCATGCATAACCGTGTCACCGACAATGTCTGCGACAGAGACTGTTCGGAACCAGCGCCCCCAATTGGGCGGCTCTTGAATGCCCCCGGGCAGTTCACGCGTTACCGGATGGCGTCGTCCGGCATCAGTCAGGCGCGGATAGTAGCCGCCGTTTTCCAGTCCACCGGTCGGGATTGCGGGCAGGGCAGGCGCGAGCGGGGTAAAGGCGATGGATTCGATGCTGGCAAGTTCGGGACCGGATGCCACCAGCAGAGCACCGCCGTTTTCAACATATTGGGCGATGTAATCGTAATAGAGCACCGGAAGAACGCCACGGTTCTGGTAGCGGTCAAAAATGATCAGATCAAACTGGTCGATCTTCTCGATAAACAGCTCGCGGGTGGGAAAGGCAATCAGCGACAACTCGGTAATTGGCGTGCCGTCCTGTTTTTCCGGCGGGCGCAAGATCGTGAAATGAACCAGATCAACAGAAGCATCGGATTTGAGCAGATTGCGCCAGGATCGCTCACCTGAGTGCGGCGCACCGGAGACGAGCAACACCCGAAGGTTTTCACGGATTCCTTCGATGCGGGCGACCGCGCGGTTGTTATTGGCTGAAATCTCATCGGGCACATCTTCCACGATCAGTTCGACAATATTGTTTCCGCCCCGTGGCACATCAAGCGTGAAGATGCTTTCAACTCCCGGAACTACCGAAGCTATCGAGCTGGTCTGGCCGTTTACGCGGATCGTTACCGGCAGAGTATCGGCCTTGCGCGGTCCATCAACTTCAACCCGGTAGATGATGTCCTGCTTTTCTCCGACGATACCAAAGCGTGGCGCCCGGACAATCTCGATCCGGCGGTCATATTCATCCTCGTCACCGGTAATGAGGCCATGAACCGGGATATCCAGGCCTATTCCGGCCGCACTGTCAGGAATGTCGTGGACCTGCCCATCGGTGATCATCACCGCGCCAGCCAAGCGCGAACTGGGGATATCCCTGATGCCTGATGACAAGGCTTCAAACAGGTCTGTCGCTGGTGATTGCGAATCGGGATCTGTACCGGCTTCTATGATGCGCGTCTCAAAAGCGCCAAACCGACCGAGGGTTGCTTGAAGTTTCTGCAAGGTTGCCTGAGAGCGTTCAGCGCGATCGCCAAGTGACTGGCTGGGGCTTTTGTCAACCACCAAAGCCACGATGCTCTTAACAGCCTCCCTGTCTTCGAAATTGGCAACGGGATTGGCCAGTGCGAGCAGCAACCCCGCCAGCGCCAGTGCCCTGATTGCAGCGCCACGCTGGCCTGAGAACAACGACCAGCCAACAAGCAGGACGGCAAGAACCGTGAACGCCATGAGCAGGGACTGCGGAATAAAAGGCGCGAAACTGAGGTTCATCTTGTCATCCCCTTACTGGCCCAGCCGTTCGAGGAGCGCGGGGATGTGAACCTGATCGGCCTTATAGTTGCCTGTCAGCATGTACATCATGATGTTGACGCCGGCGCGGAATGCATACTCGCGTTGCCAAGGGTCATTGGGAATGGTGGGATAGAGTGGATTACCGGCTTCGTCTTCGGCCCAGGCTGAAGCCAGGTCATTGCCCGTTATCAAGATTGACGACACACCATCTGCAGCACGTGCCGGACGATCAGGCTCTTCTGCCGATTGTGGTGTGGTTTCAACCCACAGGGGGCCGTCAGCATAGCGCCCGGGAAAGATGTCGAGCAGATAGAACGCCCTGGTTAGCACATGATCGGATGGGACCGGCTCCAGCGGCGGAATGTCGAGGCCAGAAAGAATGGTTTGCAACCGCCGCGTGGGGCCTGCGGTTCCGGCACCGATATCGTCGATGCGGTCGCGGGTGTCAAACAGCACAGTGCCGCCATTTTTCATATATGCGTCGATACGGCTTATCGCGCCGCGTGATGGCATGCGTGCATCTTCGCTGACCGGCCAGTAGATCAGCGGATAAAAAGCCAATTGATCGGTTTCGACATCAACTCCGATGGCCTCACCGGGTTCCAGCGCGGTACGATTGGTGATGAAGCGGGACAGGCCGTTGATGCCTGCGCGGCTGGTTTCATCGATTTCATCGTTGCCGGTCAGGACATAGGCAATGTGGGTCACGTCCAGCTTGTCGAGTATATCGACGTCGCCGGGTTGCGCATCCTGCGCGAATGCAGCGGGTGCTGCGGCAAACAACAAGCCTGTCCCAATCGCCAACATTGAGATTGCGGCAATACGGGAGGCGGCAGGTCGCCAAAATCGGCGCATGGCACCACCAAGAAAAAGTACAATCAGGGTGTCGGCCAACAGGGCAATCAGAGCCGCGCCAAACAGCCAGGGTTTGAAAGCGATGGCATCATCGCCGCCAATTGCGTTCTGGTTGATTGGTGCTGAAGCTTCGGGGATTTCCAGAGCAGTGATGGTCTCGCCGGGTGCCAAGAGATTGAGTGCCACATAGCCGTCCTCGGATCCGTAGAGACCGGGAGGATTGTCCATTCCGGCGCGTGGAGTGATGCCGGAGGATAAATCAAGTGGTTTTGCTTCACCGGATGCCGGAGACAACGCGCCGTAAGCGTCAAGAAGACGCCAAGGTGGCAAAATGGCATTCGAGGTTCCACCTGCGTTGCCTGTGGCACTGGACAGTTGGACTATCCTGCGCAACATGTCGACGAAATGTCCCGAAATCGGCAGGTTAGACCAGCCGGCTTCGGCAGTAACATGAAACAGCACAAGGCGACCTTCACCACGATCTGCAGCCGTGACAAGCGGCGTTCCGTCGGCAAGCGATGCCCATGTCAGGTTTGCAAGATCTGCTGTAGGTTCAGCGAGTACCTGGCGATTGATGGTTACATCGCGGGGAACGGGTAAGCCGACAAAGGGGCTCGTGCCGGGATAACTTGCGAGCGGCTGTGGTTCGTCCCATGAAAGTGCACCGCCGAGTTCGCGTTCACCCCGGCGCAAACGAACCGGTACCAGCGTATCTTCGCTGTCGGATGCCGCCAGTCGTGGCCCGGCGAACCGGATCAGCGTGCCGCCTTCTTCCACCCATTTCTCCAAAATAGTGGTCTCAGTCTCAGGCAAAGAACCAATATCGGCCATGACGATGACCGAGGGTCGGCGTTCAACCAGTGCAGGAATGGTTTTTGCGAGATCGGCGCTTTCGGCTTCGATCAGATCAGCAAATGGCGAGAGTGCTTTGGTGATGTAATAGAGCGGCGAAAGCAACGGTTGGGAAAGATCTGCGGCTTCCCCTGAAATGAGTGCCGCCCTGCGGCGGCGGAAACTGTCATCGACCAACTGCACGCCTGCTGCTGTAAGGTCTGTATCGATATCAATTCGGGCTATATCATTGCGGATCTCAAACGGCGCATCAATGGTGCCCTGGCCGGTGGCTTCACCAGCGGCAAATATTACGCGACCACGTGCGATATCGCGACCGCGGCTGTCGCGTGCGGTAATTGTGACTGTCCGATCAGTGTCCGTATCCAACCGGCTGGCGGTGATTGCAAGCGCATCAGTTCCGTTCGCTGTGCCCGTCAGGGCCATAGGTGCTTGCGCTGGCGAGGTGAGGACTTGTATGTCGGTGGCTCCGAGGCCGAACAACCGGGAAAGTGCATCGGTACCATCGGCGCTGCTGATCTCATCGGACAGGAAGGCAATCGTTCCCGGTGCGGTTCCGGCCAGAGCCGCCTGAATTCCGCTCACCGTTGCACCGCGCTCGGGACGTAAGGGGCGAGGGCCTGCTGCCAGCAATTGTTCCATTGCGTTGTCCGCGCTTGATGGCGTTGCATCATTGCGGCGGTCAGCGGTGAAGGCGATGGATACGGGCACATTGGCATCGCGGGCTTCATTGATCAGCAATTCTGCGGTAGCCACACGTTCTTCCCAATCAGGCGCAACTGCCCAACTATTGTCAATGACCAATACCAGAGGCCCTGATGTGGAAACGCTTTGAGTGCGTGGGTTAAGCACCGGTTCGGACAGCGCCAGAATGATCAGTGTGGCGATTATCAGTCGCAACAAGGTCAGCCACCATGGGCTTTTGGAAGGAGTTTCTTCCGGCTTGATGACACGGGCTAGAATGGAAATTGGTGCAAATGGTTCTGTTTGCGGGCGCGGCGGGGTCAGACGCAACAACCACCAGATAACAGGCAAAAGCAGCAATCCAAACAGTATCGCGGGCGTGCCAAATGCCAGGGGAAGTCCTCCCATCAGCTGCGCCCCTTCTTCTGGGGGGAGCCGGTTGATGCTACGCCGGAAATTCGACCATGGAGAGCAGCAAGGGCTTCGGAGGCCAATCTGTCGGTGCCGTGCGAGAGAAAGCTCCAGCCTTGACGTCGAATATTGACGGCCATGGTCTCGCGTCGCGCATGCCAGACCTTGCGGTAATCTTCGGCAATTGATTCAGCACGACCAGCGGTCAATTTGGTGCCGGACTCTGGATCGAGAAATTCAATCCGGCCGGAATAGGGAAAACTTTCTTCGGCGGGATCAAAAATTTCAATGGCATGTCCATGCACACCCCGTTTGGCAGCGGGTTCAATTGTCTTGGAAACCACTTCCGTTTCATCGAGGAAATCGCCGATCAAAACAACATCACTCATTCGGTTGACCATTGTGAGGTCCGGCATGCCGCCGCTGGATTTTGGCGCGTGGGACAGCGCCAATGCCAGCCGTTCTGCGGCGTTGCGCGAGGAGATTGGCTCCATGATTCCAGGACAGCCGATTCGCTCACCGGACCGCGACAACAGCTCTGCAATGGCCAACATCAACACCAATCCACGACTCTCCTTGGAAGCAATCGCCAATTCGCTTTTGTAGTGCATGGAAGGCGAAAGGTCAGTCCAAAGCCAGATTGTATGGGCGGCTTCCCATTCGCGGTCACGGACATAAAGATGGTCATCGCGCGCAGAGCGTCGCCAGTCGATCTGAGATTGGGTTTCGCCGTCAACATAGGGTCGGAACTGCCAAAATGTTTCGCCGATGCCGCGCTTGCGGCGTCCATGCCAGCCAGCAATCACCGTGTTGGCCACGCGCCGGGCTTCAGTCAGGCAATCAGGCAGCAGGCTTGCACGCAACCGGGCGCGGGCCAGAACGTCCAGCCTGGATGTTGGTTCAATGATGCTGCCAATGGCTGCCATTGGCTACAGAGCCTCGGAGGTGGCAAGCTCGGCGATAACATCGCGCACGCCGATGCCTTCGGCACGTGCAGCAAAAGTCAGCGCCATGCGGTGCTGTAGAACAGGTTCAGCCAGTGCGCGGACATCGTCCACGGATGGTGCCAGCCGCCCATCGTAAAGTGCGCGGGCGCGGGCGCACAGCATCAATGCCTGGCCGGCGCGTGGTCCCGGGCCCCAAGACACAGTCTCGTCAGTGCGCTTGTTGCCGTGGTCGGGGCGGGCTGAGCGAACCAGTCTGAGAATCGCTTCGACTACTGAATCAGGTACCGGCATGGCCCTGATAAGTGCTTGAATTTCGGTCAGACGTTCAGCGGAGATGGCTGCACGTGGTTGTGCGTCGTGGCCACCAGTGGTTTCCAGCAGAATGCGCTTCTCAGCATCTTTTTCAGGATAGGGGACGTCTACCTGCAATAAAAACCGGTCCAGTTGGGCTTCTGGCAGCGGATAAGTTCCTTCCTGTTCCAGCGGGTTCTGGGTCGCCAGCACATGAAATGGTTGTGGCAGTGCATGCTCATGGCCTGCGACAGTGACGTTGTATTCCTGCATTGCCTGAAGTAGTGCCGACTGGGTGCGTGGCGAGGCACGGTTGATTTCATCGGCCATCAGCAATTGGGTGAAAACCGGTCCGGGTACGAAACGGAACGAGCGGCGTCCGTTTTCGCTTTGATCCATGACTTCGGAGCCCAGTATGTCAGAGGGCATCAGATCCGGTGTGAACTGAATGCGGTTGGAATCCAGCCCCAGCACAGTTCCGAGGGTGGTGACGAGTTTTGTTTTTGCCAATCCTGGAACGCCCACCAACAACGTATGACCACCAGAGAGAACAGCTAGCAGTGTTCGTTCAACAACGCTTTCCTGCCCGAAGATCACTTCGGAGACAGCTTCCTTGATGGCGGCAATGTCTGCAAGCGCCTTCTCGGCCTCAGCCACCATTGCCTTTTCGTCCGTCGTTTTCGCGCTTACATTCATCAGGCTCATACTCATCTCCGGTTCGATTTGTTCAGCAATTGGCGAAAAACGACTCTTTTCAGCTTAATTGGAAGCTTAGTAGCTTGGCCAAGGCTGACAAGTGGCGTTGAGTTGACTATCTCGTTACCAAGACTGATGCCATCATATGGCTTTCGACCCTATAGCTGGATACTACAATGGCGAAAATGAGTTCCAAAGACCAAGAAACGCCAAATGCACTTGCCGCGTTGATCGAACGTGCGGCTGGCGACAGAAACGCAGGTTCGGACGGTTTGCCGCCCGTCCACTTGTGGAATCCGCCTGATTGCGGCGATATTGACATGCAAATCAAGGCGGATGGCACCTGGTTCTACATGGGAACGCCCATTGGGCGAATGCCGTTGGTGCGATTGTTTTCCACAGTCTTGCGCAAAGATGATGACGGTCAGACCTATCTGGTTACGCCGGTCGAAAAAATAATCGTGCATGTCGAGGATGCGCCTTTTGTGGCTGTGGAAATGACCCGGTCAGACAAAGATGGCGAGCAGAAACTGACATTCCGCACAAATGTTGGCGACGTGGTGACTGTGGGAGATGAAAACCCGTTGCGCTTTGTCATTGCTGGCGAGCAGGAGCAGCTCAAGCCCTATATCTTGGTGCGCGGCCGACTGGAGGCGCTGGTCAACCGCGCAGTGACCTATGACCTTTTGGCCCTGGGCGAGGAAGTGGAGATTGACGGCGAGGCCATGTATGCAGTGCGTTCCGGCGGCGAGATTTTTCCGGTCATGAGCATGGCTGAACTCGAGAGCGGGATTAAATGAGGTCAACAGTTTCCAGTTTCAACGCTGCGGAATTCCGCCGGCGAGCTGAAGACCATCATCCGGACAATGAGATTGCCGGGCCCGGATCTACAATTCTCGCCCATGGCGACCATGTTTTTAACAACGATCTGATCCGCGGATTGATGGATGCCCGGCTGCGGGAAGCCGCGGTTCTGATTCCGATTATTGATGATGGCGACGATGCCAAGGTAATTTTGACACGGCGCACCGTGGCGTTGCGCAAGCATTCTGGACAGGTGGCTTTCCCCGGCGGAGCTGTTGACGCGGACGACATCACTCCGGATGTCGCAGCACTGCGTGAAGCGGAAGAAGAAATCGGACTTGATCGCGGCCATGTCGAGGTGGTGGGTCAATTACCGGTTTATCTGACAACGACCGGGTTCCGGATTACTCCGGTTCTTTCCATCGTGCAGCCGGGATATTCGCTGGTGGCAAACCCGGACGAGGTGGACGCGATCTTCGATGTACCGCTTTCATTTCTGATGAACCCTTCCAACCATGTTCGTGAGAGCAGGGAATGGGAGGGCCGGATGCGCCACTACTATCGAATGCCCTATGGAGAACATGATATTTGGGGCGTAACGGCTGGCATCATCCGCACGTTATATGAAAGGCTCTACCGTTGAACACCGCCGATAAGAACATTGGTGACGAAGCGTGGTTTACATCTCCCGGTCTTGGTCGTGTATTCGAACTGCTGAATACCGATGGCGGCGAGGTGCGTGTTGTTGGCGGAGCGATACGCAACACTTTGATGGGCGAAGCCGTGGGTGATGTTGATCTGGCAACCACCGTTTTGCCGGAAGATCTGATTACACGGGCGAAAGCTGCCCGGATCAAGGCCATACCGACGGGCATCGACCACGGGACGGTGACATTGGTGATTGATGGTCAAGGTTTTGAGGTCACGACACTGCGCACGGACATCAAACCGATGGGCCGCCATGCAGAAGTGGCATTTGGCGAAGACTGGCAGGCGGACGCAGAGCGGCGGGATTTCACCGTCAATGCGCTATATGCCGATCATACCGGTCTCGTGCATGATCCGGTCGGAGGCATGGCGGATATTGAAAGTCGAACAATCCGGTTTATCGGCGAAGCTGAAAAACGTATTGAAGAAGATCATCTGAGGATTTTGCGGTTTTTCCGTTTTTTTGCCCGCTACGGTGGCGGTCGTCCGGATGCTGATGGTTTGCGGGCCTGCGTTCGGCAGCGCGAGAAACTGAATTCGCTATCGGCAGAGAGGGTTTGGAAAGAGCTGAAATCACTGCTGGCGGCGCCCGATCCAGGGCGCTCGTTATTGTGGATGCGCCAGTCGGGCATTTTGACATTGCTGCTGCCGGAGACGGAAAAATGGGGAATCGATGCGGTTGCCGGGCTGATTGCGTCAGAAAACGCTCATGGATGGTCACCCGATCCACTGTTACGATTGATGGCCATGGTGCCACCCGACACAATTCGGATGGAAGCCTTGGCCGCACGGTTGAAGATGAGCAAGGCGGAAGCCGCCCGTTTGAAGGAATGGGCACTGGCCACCGCACCTCAAGCTGATACGGCCGGAACTGTACTCGAGCGGCTGATCTACCGGCACGGAAAAACGCCGGTTTGTGATCGGCTGAAATTGGCACAGGCCGCAATAAGAGCCCGACCTGCAAATGAGATTGATGACAAGACACTGGCTGACATGGCCAGTTTTTCAAAATTGCTGGCGCGGGCCGAAAAATTCAAACGACCGCAATTTCCGCTCAACGGCAAAGACCTGATCAAGGCAGGATTGGAACCGGGCGAAACCATCGGGCAGCGCTTGGCAGCAGCCGAAACCAAGTGGATTGAAAGCAATTTCACACTTGACCACCAGCGGCTGCTGCATCTCGCATTGGAGAAGGATTAGGCGCAGATTGTCTCCCGATCAGACTTTTTCGACCTGATCATCTTCGATCACTGCCTTGATCCGTTCTACTGTGGTGGAGCGAACATGGGTCTCGCCATGGGCTTGATGCATATGTTCAACGGCACGTGCAACCAAGTCGGCTTCAGTTTGCGCTCTTGTGTGCCATCTGCATCCGGGCACGATCATTCCACACTCAAATTTTTTCATGACAGTTCTCCCTTTTTCTTCAGGTCAAAAAGGGCGGGAGCGTTTCAAATCCCGTAAATGGAATGGTCAATCATAGAACCATTTTCGGGAGTTTCCCGCCGGAACAAACCATACCATAAAATATGGCAATCCGATGAGATTTCGGCCGAATTTACGGAAAAAGCACCGTTGGCGGCAGCGAAGAGAGGATGGAATCAACATTTCCACCGGTTTTCAAGCCAAAAATGGTGCCTCGGTCATGAAGCAGGTTGAACTCGACATAGCGCCCGCGCCTGATCAACTGTTCGCGGCGTTCATCTTCGCTCCAGGGCTTGTTCCAGTTGGCTCGAACGATCTTCGGATAAACGGCATGGAAGGATTCTCCGACATCGCGGGTAAAGGCGAAGTCTGCCTCCCAGCCGCCCGGAGATGCATCCGAGTGGAGCCAATCATAGAAAATGCCGCCTATACCGCGCGGCTCGTCTCTGTGCGGCAGATAGAAATACTCATCGCACCAGGCTTTGTATTTCGGGTAATCGGCCACAACGTGCCGCGCACATGCCTGCTCAAACGTGTTGTGGAACAATTTTGTATCAGGGTCATCCTGGGTGCGCCGGTTATCAAGAACCGGGGTGAGATCAGCACCGCCGCCGAACCACTGGCTGGTGGTGACAACCATGCGGGTGTTCATGTGAACTGTCGGGACATGTGGGCTGAACGGGTGGCAGATCAAGGATATGCCGGACGCCCAATAGCGCGGGTCTTTATCTGCACCGGGGATCTGTTGGCGGAAATCTTCGGAAAACTCGCCAAAAACTGTGGACGTGTGAACACCCACTTTTTCGAACAAGCGTCCTTTCATCACCGACATTGTGCCGCCGCCCGTTTCCCCGCCGTCGCGCTGCCAAGGGGTTTGAACAAATATGCCGGGCTCTCCATCCAATTGCGGATTGGCAACCGCTTCTTCGAGATGTTCGAGGCTTTTGCATATGCCATCGCGCAGGGTTTCAAACCATTTGCGAGCAGTCTGTTTCTTGGCTTCGATATCGGACGGAAGGTCTGTTGGCAGTTCAGGACGTTGCATCGGGTTACCTCTGTTGGTGTTCACACCTAACACCGATGATCCTGTTGGCAAGTCAGTGCGCCACATCGAGCACAGGAAAGACTCGCGATTTGATCATTTGCATCATATGTTAAGGAGGTCAGGAAGGTGAGATATGGGCAACCGCACATCCACTCCGCCACTTGAAGGACTGCGCCGGCAGATTAATCGGGCGCGGTCCGATGCTTCACGGACAAATGGCCGGAAGACAGATTCATTTGTCCGGGAAACCTATCTGCTGGACCGTCAAGATGCCCGGCTGAAAGCCCGAGAGTGGTTTGATAACTGGCCCAAAGCCGCCTACTGGACGACCGTTGAAAGCTGGCGACAATTGCCCGATGAGCGGATTGAATTCACCATGCGACGCTTGCCGACTGCGGATTGATTACTCTTGGTCAGCTAGCTGTCATTCAATCCCTTGTTCAGTACCAGTCTCGGGCCGGGGCCTTTTTGTGCAGCTTTGTCTTCCGGATTATAGAGCGCGCAGGTCTCCATCGACAGACAGCCGCAGCCAATACAGCCGTCCAACCGGTCACGCAACCGGGTCAACATGGCGATGCGGACATCAAGACTTTCGCGAAAACTTTCGGCGATCTTTGACCAGTCAGCCTTGTTTGGAGTTCGTTCGAGAGGCAGTCCGGCAAGTTGTTCGCGAATTTCCTCCAATGTAAAACCAAGCCGCTGGGCAATCATGATAAAAGACAGTCGCCTGATGTCTGAGCGGATGAAGAGACGTTTGCCACCCGGTGACCTGCGAGCTGTGACCAATCCTTCATCGTCGTAATAGCGGATTGCGGAGACAGCCAGACCGGTTCGGCCTGCCACTTCGCCAATCGTCAGCAGGCCTTTGGTGGAAGAAATTGACATTGTTGAAAAAATCCCTTGATCTCAAGTTTACTTGAGAAAGTAGCATGGCCTGAACCTGAAACAATGACTTTGGAATGCAGGAGTTGAAAAATGATCCAATCCACCCTTGAGCATGTTAATTTCACTGTTCTCGATGCTCCGGCCACCGCTCGGTGGCTGTGCGATGTGTTTGGCTGGAAAATCCGCTGGCAAGGACCGGCGATCAATGACGGCTTGTCAATTCATGTCGGCACCGATGATCATTATCTCGCGATCTATACCCCCAAAACAGCAAGCGCCAATGTCAGCAGGTTGAAAAATGCAGTCGGCAATCTCAACCATGTGGGCATCGTGGTGGACGATCTTGATGCGGTGGAAGCCAAGGTCAAGGCGCTCGGATATGAACCTTATAGCCACGCGGATTACGAACCTGGTCGCCGGTTTTATTTCGACGACGAGAACGGCATCGAATTCGAAGTGGTCAGCTATGTTTAAGATCCGATTGACCTAAAGCGGGAAACGGCGCGTGATTTCGCCCGCCACCATGGCGACCGACATGGCGAGATTGATCGAGCGGGCGGGTTTTCGCATCGGAATGGTGATCCGGGCATCGGAAATCTGGTGAACAGTGTCGGGCACGCCGGCGCTTTCGCGACCGAAAAGGATGATGTCGTCGTCCCGGTAATCAAAATCGTAATAAGGCTGGTCGGCAGTTGTGGTTGCAAGAACCAGTCTTCGCCCGTTTGCGGCCCGCCACGTTTCGAAAGCTTCCCACGAAATGTGATCGGTCAGGCCCGCTAAAGTCAGATAATCCATGCCTGCGCGTTTGAGTGCACGGTCTGTGAGATCAAACCCGGCAGGGCCAATGACATGGGTCTCAAATCCGAGACAGGCACCAAGCCGGAGAATGGTTCCGGTGTTGCCGGGAATGTCGGGTTGGTAAAGGGCAATCGATGGTAAGGTCATCGGGCTTTCCTGCCACAGTCCGGTGCAATTGAACAGGAGGGTGACGCTTGCCGCCTTGTCGCCACAGCCAGTCTATACGAAGATGTTTGGCACGCATTGCCGCGTGTGAAATGTCCGTAGCAACAAACGGCAAGTAAACTGCATTGCTCGTTTTTATAAATTCTTTGCCTTCAAAAGGGGCCATTCATGTTTGGCTGGTTTGAAAAGCGCCTTGATCCCTATCCGGAAGCCGATGTTGGTTCGCCTCCTACAGGCCTCGTGGCATTCATCTGGTATTATTCGCGAGATGCGGCGCCTTGGCTTCTGGTCATGGCCGTGTTGACCGCAATTATCTCGGTTGGCGAAGTGATGTTGTTTGGATTCCTGGGCTCGGTGGTTGATTGGCTGACCGCTTCTGACCCCGACGGATTTCTGGCGCGCGAAGGCTGGCGGTTGATCGGTATGGCTGCGCTTGTTCTGGTTGTTTTGCCACTGGCTGTGCTGATTGATTCCCTTGTGGTCCATCAAACGCTGTTGGGCAATTTCGCCATGATGGCGCGATGGAAAATGCACCGCCAACTGTTGCGCCAGAGCTTGACTTTCTTTTCTGATGAATTTGCTGGCCGCGTTGCTACCAAGGTCATGCAGACTTCGCTTTCGATGCGTGAAACAGTCACCAAACTGCTGGATACATTTGTCTATGTAACAGTGTTTTTTCTGTCGATGTTGATTATGGTCGGAGCTGCCGATTGGCGTCTGGCGGTGCCGGTAGTGGTGTGGCTCGGTGTCTATGTTGGACTGCTGGCCTATTTTGTTCCGCGATTGAAAAAGATATCCGCTTCACAGGCAGATGCACGGTCGATGATGACCGGCCGGGTAGTGGACAGTTACACCAATATTTCCACCGTCAAGCTGTTCTCCCACACGCGGCGCGAGGAGGCTTACGCCCGCGAGGGAATGGACACGTTTCTGCAAACCGTGCACCGACAGATGCGTCGGATTACGCTGTTGCAGTTCCTGGTCTACTTCAACAATTGTCTTCTGGTCTTTCTGGTTTCCTTGCTGGCGATCACCTTCTGGATGAATGGAGCGGTGTCAATTGGTGCGATTGCTGTGGTTATCGGGCTTTCGTTGCGCGTTAATGGCATGTCGCAATGGATCATGTGGGAAGTCTCGACACTGTTTGAGAATATCGGCGTGGTTCAGGACGGCATGACGATGCTGACGAAACCGCAAGAGGTTTTCGATGATGCGGATGCGTCCCAGTTTGCACCGACGCGAGGCGAGATCAGTTTCGAGGGCGTCCGGTTCCACTATGGCAAATCCAGTGGAGTGATTGAAGATCTGACTTTGAAGGTGAATCCTGGAGAAAAGATCGGTTTGGTAGGGCGTTCTGGCGCTGGCAAGACGACGCTTACCAACCTGCTCTTGCGGTTTTATAATCTGGAAGGCGGTCGGATTTTGATTGATGGCCAGGATATCGCGGGTTTGACGCAAGAATCCCTGCGCGCTGCCATTGGGGTGGTGACGCAGGATACTTCTTTGCTCCATCGCTCGGTGCACGACAACATTACCTATGGTCGTCCGGATGCCAGTGAGGGTGAGGTCAGACAAGCCATCAGGAAGGCCAAAGCACTGGAATTCATTGGTGATCTCGAAGATCTGAAAGGACGCAAAGGGCTCGAGGCCCATGTGGGTGAACGCGGCGTCAAATTGTCTGGTGGTCAGCGTCAGCGGGTGGCAATTGCGCGCGTGTTCTTGAAGGACGCGCCCATTCTTGTGCTTGACGAAGCAACTTCGGCGCTGGATTCCGAGGTCGAAGCGGCGATCCAGGACAACCTGTTTGAGCTGATGGAAAACAAGACCGTGATTGCCATTGCGCATCGGCTTTCGACGATTGCCCAGATGGACCGGTTGGTGGTGCTGGACCAAGGCCGGATCGTGGAAACAGGAACCCATGAGGAACTGGTCGCCAGCGGCGGGCTTTATTCCGAACTGTGGTCGCGGCAATCCGGCGGTTTCATCGATGATGGTTCCGATCGCAATCTGGCAGCCGAGTGATCGCTGTCGGATCGAAGCAGTCGCCAGCGTTCACTGTCAGCAATTTCTGGTGCTGTGGCATGGCGCGATGTTATGAGGCCCCATGAGCATCAAAACCATTGCCCGGCTGTTTGAAGGCTGGATTGACCCCTATGCACAGCGAGATGATCTGCAGCCGCCTTCGGGCGCTCCTGCATTTGTCTGGCACTATGTTCGCCAAGCCAAAGGTGCATTTGCAGCGATGGCCTTTTTCGGCGGAGCGGTGGCCATACTCGAGGCAGCCCTGTTTTATTTCGTTGGCCGGCTGGTTGACATGCTCGATACCGTTCCGCGCGGCGGCGGCTGGTCGGGCTTTATAGACCTGCATGGTTCAGAGCTGATTTTCATGGGTGCGGTTGTGCTTGTGGGGCGGTTTCTGGTCGTGTCATTCAGCGCGTTGATTGAAGAACAAGTGATTGTTCTCAATTTTTACCATCTGGTGCGGTGGCAAGCCTACGCCCGCGTCGCTCGTCAATCGTTGTCATTTTTCCAGAATGATTTTGCCGGGCGCCTTGTCACGAAGGTCTGGGCAGCCGGCCAATCGACCGGTGATCTGATGGTGTCCTTGCTACAGGTGGCGTGGTTCATTGCCATCTATACGATTTCGACAATGACGTTGGTGGGTCAGCTTGACTGGCGGTTGGCGGTGGTGGTGGGCCTGTGGGTCTTTATCTTCGCCGCGCTGGCGCGGTTTTTCGTGCCGAGAATCAGACGTCTTGCACGTGAGACTGCCGAGGCTGGTTCGATGTTAAATGGCCGATTGGTCGATAGTTTCGGTAATATCCAAACTCTTAAACTGTTTGGCCGTGAGGATGAGAACGATCTCTATATCCGTTCAGGTTTTGATCGCTTTCGCGGTGCGTTTCGTCCGTTTGCGCGCCTCTTGACCAGTGTTCGGGCGTCACTTGCCATTTTGTCAGGCATCATGATTTCCACCATTGCGTACCTGTCGATTGATCTGTGGCTGGCGGGGGCAATTTCGGCAGGCGGTGTGGCATTCACCCTGGGTCTGGTGTTGCGGCTGAACATGTTGTTCGGCCGGATGATGTCCCAGCTCAACGGCATCATGCGTAATGTTGGCACGATCCAGAATTCAGCCGAGCTTGTGTCGCGAAATATTGATTTGGTTGATGCTCCGGAAGCTGGCGATCTGGTTGTCCGGGAGGCCGGAATTGTTTTTGAGAATGTCGGCTTTGCCTACCATCAGGGAATGGTGGTCATTGATGGGTTTTCGCTGAACATAGCGCCGGGCGAAAAGGTTGGTCTGGTTGGCAGGTCGGGGGCAGGAAAATCAACTTTGGTCAATCTGCTGCTGCGTTTCCATGATCGTGATTCGGGACGGATTGTGATTGATGGTCAGGATATTGCCGAGGTGAAGCAGGATTCACTGCGCAGGCAGGTGGGGATGGTCACGCAGGACACAGCACTTTTGCACCGGTCAATCCGCGATAATATTGCGATTGGCAAGCCGGAAGCCAGCGACGCCGAGATTCTGAGAGCTGCACAACGAGCCGAAGCCGCCACATTTATTGCAGAACTACGAGATCAGAAAGGCCGCAGCGGGCTGGATGCCCAGGTTGGCGAGCGTGGTGTGAAGCTTTCAGGCGGGCAACGCCAGCGAATCGCCATTGCGAGGGTGATGTTGAAAGACGCGCCCATTCTTGTGTTGGATGAGGCGACTTCGGCGCTCGATTCGGAAATTGAAGCGGCAATTCAGGAAAATCTGGAGCAACTGATGAATGGCAAAACCGTTATCGCTATCGCACACAGGCTTTCTACCATTGCCCGAATGGATCGTCTGGTGGTGATGGATGAGGGGAAAATCCTTGAAATTGGGACCCATGATGAGCTGATTGCCAGCGGCGGGCTCTATTCTGAACTCTGGGCAAGGCAATCTGGCGGGTTCATCGGCATTGAGGCAATATAGTGTGCATTGACCCTAGGTCCCCAAGCTTTTTTGCGACATAGTGACCTTCTCAATTCCTGCACTCTGGACTTCTTTGCGCTTCCCGCTTAGAAACCGCCCGACTGACAGGATTTTGCCACAATGCCGAACGTGTTACGCGATTGGGCTGGCTGGCCTGATCCGGACCACTGCTTTTAGAGGATGACAAGCCGTGAGCGAGAAGACCGCACCCACAGAGCACCTTGAAGACGAAGGCCGTCGTGACTTTCTTTACATCGCAACCGGCATGGCCGGTGTAGTCGGTGTTGGCGCCGTAGCCTGGCCGTTTATCGACCAGATGCGACCAGACGCTTCAACACTGGCGCTGTCTTCCATCGAGGTCAATGTTGGCGCCCTTGAGAAGGGAATGTCGTTGACTGTCAAATGGCGCGGCAAGCCGGTTTTCATCCGCAACCGCACTGACAAGGAAATCGAGGAAGCCAAAGCGGTTCCACTCGAAGACCTCAAGGATCCGATTGCCCGCAACCTCAACCTCGATGCTGCTGCTGCTGCGACCGATGTTGAGCGGTCAGCAGGCGCGGAGCTGGAAAACTGGATCGTCATGATTGGTACGTGTACCCATCTTGGTTGCGTCCCACTCGGTCAGGCAGGGGATTTCGGTGGCTGGTTCTGCCCTTGCCATGGCTCGCATTACGATACAGCCGGGCGTATCCGTAAGGGTCCAGCACCAGAAAACCTCCATATTCCTCCATACGCCTTCGCCTCTGAAGACGTCATCAAGATCGGTTAAGGGGACTGACGACTATGAGCTCCGATCACGCGACCTATGAACCTTCAACCGGTATAGAGAAATGGCTCGACAAGCGCCTGCCGATCATTCGGCTTGGCCATGACAGCTTTGTTTCCTATCCGGTCCCGCGCAATCTGAACTACGCCTATACATTTGGCGCGATCCTGATGGTGATGCTGGTAGTCCAGCTGCTCACCGGTATCGTTCTGGCGATGCATTACGCATCGTCCACCGAACTCGCATTCGACTCAGTCGAAAAGATCATGCGCGATGTCAATTCCGGCTGGTTGTTGCGCTACATGCACGCCAACGGCGCATCGTTCTTCTTTGTCGCGGTCTATGTGCATATCGGACGTGGCCTTTACTACGGTTCCTACAAGGAGCCGCGGGAAATCCTCTGGATTCTCGGTGTGATCATCTTCCTTCTGATGATGGCAACAGCCTTCATGGGCTATGTTCTGCCTTGGGGTCAGATGTCATTTTGGGGTGCAACGGTGATCACCGGCTTCTTTACGGCGTTCCCGTTGATTGGTGAGACACTTCAGCAGTTCCTGCTTGGCGGGTTTGCGGTCGACAATCCAACGCTCAACCGCTTTTTCTCGCTCCATTACCTGCTGCCATTCATGATCCTGGGCGTCGTTATCTTGCACGTTTGGGCTTTGCATGTGACCGGCCAGACAAACCCGACCGGCATCGAGGTCAAGTCGAAGACAGACACGGTACCTTTCACGCCTTATGCGACTGTGAAAGATGCGCTCGGTATCAGCGTGTTCCTGTTGTTCTTCGCGTGGTTCGTTTTCTACATGCCCAATTTCCTCGGTCATGCGGACAACTACATCCCTGCTGATCCTTTGAAGACACCGGCGCATATTGTTCCCGAATGGTATTTCCTGCCGTTTTACGCGATCCTGCGTGCCATCACCTTCAACATCGGTCCGATCGATTCAAAGCTCGGCGGCGTGTTGGCGATGTTCGGTGCAATCGCAGTGTTGTTCCTGTTGCCATGGCTCGACACTTCGAAGGTTCGTTCGGCGGTGTATCGTCCTTGGTACAAGCTGTTCTTCTGGCTGTTTGTTGTCGACGCAGTCTTCCTTGGATGGCTGGGTGCCAAGCCTGCGGAAGGAACCGGGTTCTTCGGGTTCTTCTCCGGTGATTTCGGCGGCAACTATGTTGGTTACTCGCAGATTGCCACCTTCTACTACTTCGCCTTCTTCCTGATCATCATGCCGGTGCTCGGTTTGATCGAAACGCCCAAGCGTTTGCCCAATTCCATCACCGAGGCTGTCCTCGGCAAGGATGGCAGCAATAGTGGTGGCAAGCCTGCTGGTGCGGCTGCCTCTCCTGAAGCGCGCGGCTGAGACTGAGCAACGGAAAGGATAAACGTTATGAAAAATCTTTTCGCCAAACTTGCGCCAGTCGCCATGTTGGCTTTCGCAATGGCAGCTCCAGCGATGGCAGCGGAAGAAGAGGGACATGCTGGGCCGCCCACGCATTTCCCGATCAATCAACCCAAGGAAGTTGACTGGTCTTTTGCCGGACCTTTCGGTCACTACGACAAGGGGCAACTGCAGCGTGGACTTAAAGTCTATGTCGAAGTTTGTGCTGCTTGCCACTCGGCCGAACTGGTTTCGTTCCGGACACTCGAAGATCTGGGTTACAACGAAGAGCAGGTAAAAACCTTTGCTGCCGGGTATGATGTCGAAGACGGTCCCGACAGTGACGGCGAAATGTTTACCCGGCCTGCCAAGCCTTCGGATTATTTCCCTTCACCGTTCCCGAACGTTGAAGCTGCGGCGGCCTCCAACAATGGCGCGGCTCCGCCTGACTTCTCGCTTCTCGCCAAGGCGCGCTATGTTGAACGTGGTTTTCCGCAGTTCATTTTCGACATGTTCACGACTTATAGTGAAGCCGGTCCCAACTATATCTATTCGCTGTTGACCGGTTATCAGGATGCGCCTTCCAGCATCGAAGTGGCTGAAGGTACCTATTACAATCCCTATTTCATCAGTGGGGTCTCTTTGGCCATGGCACCACCTTTGTCTGAAGGTGTCGTCACCTATGATGATGGGTCTCCGGAAACTGTTGATCAATATGCCAAAGATGTATCTGCGTTCATGATGTGGGCCGCAGAGCCGCATATGGAAGAACGCAAGAGCATGGGTTTCATGGTCATGATCTTCCTGTTGATTTTCACCGCTTTGATCTATCTGACGAAGAAATCGGTTTTCTCGCGCAAGCCGTGAGTTAACGCTTTCAGTGTGAATAAGACACCGCCTGCGGGCGGTGTTTTTTTGTCTGCTGTTTGTGCAATGCCCTTGCACCTTTTTGCCGGTTCCTGAACACTGGCGGCTGATTTTCATGGAGACAGGCAATGAGCACTCTCGAGGATGAACTCAAGGCGTCAATCCGCACAATTCCTGATTACCCAAAGCCCGGCATCTTGTTTCGAGACATCACCACGATGTTGGGGCAACCCCGGGCATTTCGGCGGGCGGTTGATGAGCTTGTTCACCCCTATGCCGGACACGGGATTGCCAAGATAGCCGGTATTGAGGCACGGGGATTCATTCTGGGTGGAGCCATCGCCCACCAGTTGTCGGCAGGCTTTGTTCCCATCCGCAAGAAGGGGAAATTACCCTATGAGACGGTGCGGGTGGCCTACAGTCTAGAATATGGCGTGGATGAGATGGAGATGCATCGGGACGCACTTGAGCCGGGTGAACGGGTGCTACTGGTTGATGATCTGATCGCCACGGGTGGCACTGCGGAAGGGGCAGTGAAACTTCTCAAGCAAATGGGTGCCGACGTCGTTGCTGCCTGCTTTGTCATCGATCTGCCGGATCTGGGTGGACGAGCCAAGATTGAAGCGCTTGGCGTACCCGTGCGCACACTGATCACCTATGACGGTCACTGACCGGTTGTCCGGTTCTTCTTCCATAAGACCCTAGTATAATCTGGTTATTTGCCAGCCGAGAATGACAGCGGTAGGTGTGGCTGCAAATAACCCCCACCATCGCCATTTGCCCAAGCCGGCTTGCGGAAATTTCACACCAATGGCGAACAGCGCCAAATTGACCAGAGTAAAAACCAGAAGTGTAACCAGACTTGTCAACTCGGCGAGACTGGTCAAATCAAAACTCGCTGCCAGCAAAATGACAGCGAAACAAACGAGCGCCGTGGCAACGGCCGGAGTTTGGCGGCGGCGGTCAATGGTGGCCAGCAGAGCGGGCAGCTGCCCGTCATTCGCCATGCCGTAGAGCACTCGAGCCGCCATGATAATCTGAACCAATATTCCATTGACCATCGCAAGCGCGCTGATGACTGCCACGGGTTGACCAGACATGCCACTTACAGCCTCAAACAGTGTGGCCATGGGCGCCGAAGAAGAGGCAATCGCATCTTTTTCAGGAATGCTGACAGCGATTGTTGATAATCCCAAATAGAGTACCAGTGTGACTAACAGGGTGATCAGGATTGCCTTGGGCATGGTGGTCTCGGGCCGCTTGGTCTCCTCGGCCATATTGACCATGTCTTCAAAGCCAATGAAGGCAAAGAATGCGATGACCGAGCCGGAAAGAACCATTGCTGTTTGCTCGGCAATCGGCGTTGACCCCATATCCAGCAGGACAACTTCGGCAGCAATCATCTCTGGTATTCCGAAAGCGGCTACGAGGATCAGGGTTCCGGTTTCCATTAATGTTATGATCGCTGCAAGCCAGATGCTCTCCCGGACGCCCCACCAAGCCACCAGACCCAATATGATGACCAAGCCAAGAGAAGCCGGCAAGGTGGGTATGGCAATCACCGCATTAAGATAGCCGGCGAAAGCAAGTGCTATGACTGCACTGGAAACAGTGCCGGTGATGACCACACCAAGGCCTGCGAGTTGGCCTGCAAGCCGTCCCAATCCGCGGCTGACATAAATCGCTTCGCCGCCGGCGCGAGGGAACAGGCGAACCAACAGGGCATATGACCAGCCGGTGGCGCCCGCAGTCAATCCGGCGACCAGAAATGCAAGTGGTGACAGATTGCCACTGATCTTGATGATTTCACCGATCAGCGCAAAGATACCGGCACCCACAGTGACGCCAAGCCCGTAAAAGACTATGGCGGGTAAAGACAATACGCGGCGCAGTGCAGGGGCGGGTTGTTTCATAAAGCGTTTATAGCAGTCCGGGTTTCTCCATGATCTGATCCTGATCAAATCCGGTTGCTTTTTTGCTGCTTTCTCCGGCCCATGCCATGAAGGTCTTCTTGCGGGCACGAATGCGTTCTGCGGCAAATTGCATGAATTTGCCAACCCGCGCCACCTGTTTGAATTCAGGATGGGTCAAGATCCAAATGTTTACAGGATCAGGAAAAGCTCTCGGCCAGTGCCGGCGGGATGCGAACAAGCACAGCACTTTCGAAGGACATGACCGAATCGCCGTTCTCATTGTGCGCTTCTGCCAATGCAGTCATGATCGACCAGCCAGGGCGTCCTCGCATTGGTTTGAGACCGGTAGTGGTCAAGCGGTAGGATATTGTATCACCGGCAAACACCGGTTTGCTCCAACGCATATTGCGAAAGCCGGGTGATGGACCATATTCCGGATTGGGCATTCCTCGGGCTGTTCTCTCCGCTTCACGGCGCATTTGGTGGACAAGATTGAGCTTCATCCAAATCGATGCAGTGTGCCAACCGCTGGCGCATAATCCGCCAAACACACTGTTGCGGGCAGCTTCCGGATCAGTGTGGAACCGCTGCGGATCAAATTTATTGGCGAACTCGATGATGGCTTCCGGGGTGAAGACATGGCTCCCAAGTTCCATTACTGCGCCAATATGATAATCAGGATCCCGGGTCATGCTGTGGCTCCTGCGGGATTGCGCGCCCGGATCATGGAAGGATATTCGCTCTCCAGCACCAACTCGCCGCGTTGGTTGAACAGCTCTACGCGAAATCTGACAATGCCGATTAGCGGACGTGACTGCGAGCGGCGTGCTTCAAGAATTGTGGTTTGTCCCGATAGGGTATCGTCAGCAAGGACCGGTCGCTTCCAGGAAACGAAATCAACACCCGGACCGCCTTCTGACGCCATACGATCGAGAAATGAATCAATAATCATCCGCATCATCAATGCGCAGGTGTGCCAGCCAGAAGCTGCCAGTCCACCGAGGATGGAAGCCTTGCCTGCCTCCTCATCCAGATGCATCGGCTGAGCGTCAAACTCTGCAGCGAACTCGATAACTTCGTCGCGTGAAACCTGTTTCGGGCCAAGTGGAAAAGATTGTCCCGGCTCAAGATCATCAAAATACATTAAATCTGATTGTGTCATGAAAACTGTCTCATTTCTCGGATGGTGAAGAAATGCCGTCAGAATTGATCAGTGTCAATTACCGATGGAGACATATAAAATATTCATTATTTATTATGTAAAAAGTTGAACCCAATCCCAAGGGAGTTAGCATGTTCAAAAGCAATGTCGGCAAGTTTGACCGTTTTCTTCGCATCATGGTCGGCGCGGGGTTGCTCGCGGCCTTTTTCCTGTTTCCAGCGTCCGACTGGCGCATGGTTTTTCTAATTGGAATCATCCCGCTGGCAACCGGCTTGATGGCAAGTTGCCCGCTTTATTCGCTGTTTGGCTTATCAAGCTGCCCCCTGAAAAAAACGTAAGAGGGGCCGGTCAGCTCGATCAGGTGTTGAACTTGAACATCAAAACGTCGCCATCTTCGACAACATATTCCTTGCCTTCATCGCGTGCCTTGCCGGCTTCTTTGGCCGGCACTTCGCCGCCAAGTGTCACATAATCATTGTAGGCAATGGTCTGAGCGCGAATGAACCCGCGCTCGAAGTCGGTGTGAATAACTCCCGCCGCAGCAGGGGCTTTGGTGCCGCGAACAATCGTCCACGCACGTGTCTCTTTTGGCCCGGCGGTAAAATAGGTGATGAGGTCGAGCAGCTTGTAACCGGACTGGATCAAACGATCGAGGCCGGGCTCTTCCAAGCCCATGGATTCCAGAAACTCGGCCTGCTCATCGTTTGGCAGTTGTGCGACTTCTGCTTCGATGGCCGCTGAGATTATGACCATCTCGGCGTTTTGTTCTTCTGCCATTTTGGCAACATTTGCGGTCAGGCTGTTGCCGGTTGCCGCATCACCTTCCTCAACGTTGCAGACGTACAGCACAGGCTTGGATGTCAAGAGATTGAGTCCGCGCAGAATTTTCAGGTCTTCGTCGGCAATGTCCTTGAGCAGATGCCGAACCGGTTTGCCCTCGCGCAGCAAGTTCAGGGCTGCATCCATTACCGGCAACACGGTCATGGATTCCTTGTCCTTGCTGGCTGCTTTCTTGCGTGTTTGTTCGGTTCTGCGCTCGAGGCTTTCAAGGTCGGACAGCATCAGTTCCGTTTCCACCGTTTCGGCGTCGGCCACCGGTTCAATGCGCCCGTCGACATGGGTGATGTCTTCGTCTTCGAAACAGCGTAAAACGTGGACGACCGCATCGACCTCGCGAATGGTGGCGAGAAACTGGTTGCCCAGACCTTCGCCTTTTGATGCGCCACGAACCAGGCCCGCGATGTCCACAAAGGAAATGCGCGTCGGGATGATTTCCTTGGAACCGGCAATGGCGGCGATTTTCTTCATCCGAACATCGGGAACAGCCACTTCACCGGTATTGGGCTCAATGGTGCAGAATGGATAATTGGCAGCTTGCGCGGCTGCCGTTCTGGTCAACGCGTTGAAGAGGGTAGACTTGCCAACATTCGGCAGTCCGACGATCCCGCATTTGAAGCCCATGTTTTCCTACTTTCGGATATCTTTATAGTGTTGCGGCAGGCTATGGGGGAAAGCGATCGTTGGGTCAAGTCCGCCCGCCATTTGCGATCAGATGAAGAGCTTGATTTGGCTGCTTTGGCCTCTCCGGCAGCCATCAACAGCTTTGAAAGTTTTAGCCGTTAAGATGGGCGCCATTGAACAAGCGGGCTGAACCGATGGAACTTGATATTGCTACTTGGCACTTTGTTTTTGCTGCAATCGGTTTTGCTGTGTTGGGACTTGTCGCCCACATAGTCCGTGCGGTCTTCAACCTGTTTCCCGACAAAATCTCTGATACGGCTGCAATCAACATTTTCGTCAGTGACGGTTATAGCTGGTCTGATCATCTGTTCGGTACAGAATATAATGACGCAGGCTATTACAAACTCGACAGCGCCAAGAACCTCAAGCTCTCAATGTTTTTCACGGTCGCGGGCGGCATGGGGATAATGATGTTTCTGCCCGGTGCAGCAGAAATAATCGCACACCTGATTGAGAGCGGTCTGCGTTTTGTAATTGATCTGTTTTGGCAGCGTATTGATGAGGTTCGTGGGCGTTTTGCCGCTTGAAACCAGAGGTTGGTCTGCGCGCCTTGATGGACTCAGTCGCCTTTGCCGAACAGCTTTTTGAGCATGTCGGCCATCGGGCCTTTTTCAGGCAGTTTCATCTGTGGTTTTGACGATCTGGCTTGGCGAATATGTGACTGGCCTCCAGGTAGTCTGGTTGGTTGCAAACTCTCGCCAGCAGTTTTTGGAGCTTGTTTCGTGTTGGCCTTGGCCTCTTCTGTTGCAGGTTTCCCACCTACTGCAATAGCCAGCTTGTTCATGAACTGGGATTGTTCATTCCTGATCAGCATATCGGCATTGTCTGCAATGGCTTCCAAAAGTGGGTCAAGCCATTCAGCATCGACCTTGGCAAAATCGCCAAGTACATGGCCGTATACCCGGCCTTTGTGGCCAGGATGGCCTATGCCCAGCCGCAGGCGCCTATAGTCTTTTCCGCAGTGGGCGTCGATTGATTTCAAACCGTTATGGCCACCATTGCCGCCGCCGGTTTTCAAGCGCACCTTTGCGGCCGCCAGATCCAGTTCATCATGGATGACGATGATGTCTGCGGGCGCGAGCTTGTAAAAACGCATGGCTTCGCCGACAGCTTCACCTGACAAATTCATGAATGTTGTGGGCTTGAGAAGCAGAACCTTTTCGCCGCTGATAGAGCCATCAGCGATTTCGCCTTTGAATTTCTTGCTCCAGGGCGAAAAAGAATGGCGGCGGGCAATCGCGTCCGCCGCCATAAAACCGATATTGTGTCGGTTGTTGGCAAATTTGGCGCCGGGGTTCCCAAGACCTGCAATGAGCAACATGGATAATCCTCCGGAGTAGCTGCACCAAGTGCAGACTTACGCTTCGCCTTCTTCGTCGCCACCCTCTTCAGTGGTATCTGCATCATCTTCGTCGCCGTCAGATGCGTTGTCATCACTCTTGAGACCGGCAGGCGCTGCAATGGTCGCAATGGTGAAGTCACGGTCACTAATGACCGGAGTAACACCCTTGGGCAGCGATATAGCCGAAATATGTACACCGTCGCCGATTTCCATGCCGGTAAGGTCGGCAATCAGAGCTTCGGGGATGGAATCGGCAGAACAGTTGAGATCAACTTCATGGCGCACAATGTTGAGAACGCCGCCGCGCTTGAGGCCCGGTGATGCTGCTTCGTTTTCGAAATGAACCGGTACGGCAACTTGAACCTGCGTTTTCGCCGATACCCGGAGGAAATCGACATGCAGAATGAAGTCACGAACGGGATCAAGTTGATAGTCTTTTGGCAACACGCGAACTTTCTTGCCATCAACGTCGATGGTGGCAATGGTGGTCATGAAACCGCCGTGCTGCAGCTGCTTTGCCACATCCCGGAGTGTAAGCGCGATCGAGAGTGGTTCTTTGTTGTCGCCGTAAATGACGGCGGGTATCAGGCCATTGCGACGCAGTTCACGGGAGGACCCCTTACCGACCCGTTCGCGTGCTTGTGCCTTGAGCTCGTATGTTTCCTGGCTCATAAGCTTTCCTTTCGCGGTAAATGCAAGGCTGCTTTCATGGGTCCGGCATGACCGGCTGCCACGAAAACATCAAGCGCCGTTTCCGGCGCTTCATCCACGGTGCCTCCAAGGGTGTCTGCGTGGACGCGCGGTCTATATCGGAGCACCCCTCGGAATGCAAGCGTTGCGGGGGTTTTCAGCGCAAATCAAGGGTTCACGGAACATTACATTCCGCAAACTCCCCGCTTTAAAAGCAGCTGTGGCGATCGAATGGCAGGTCCGCAAGCTCGGCCTCGCTCATGCGGGCCAGATCAGGATGGGCCAAAAGGTCGATGCGCGAGAGTTCGTTGGCACGAGCAGACAGCCCGTTTGCCCGTTTCCGGTCGAAGGCGTTGCGCCAGGATCGGGAAAATATTGTTCTTATCATTCTTTGATCTCCCTTTGATTTAGAATGAATAAATACATATGGTGGAGGAATGCCGAAAACCAACGAATATTTCTCGATTGATGTTTAGGAAAACTATATGCAGTCGCTCAACCGGGTACATCTCAGCGGATTAAGGGCAGTTGAATGTGTTGGCCGGTTGGGTGGCCTCAAGGCAGCGGCCGACTGGCTCGGCGTGACGCCGGGGGCCGTTAGTCAGCAAGTTCAGAAGGTTGAGCAGCAACTGGGTCGGTCACTATTCCTGCGTCAACACAATGGCATGATACCCACGCCGTTGGGGCGGGATGTGCTCGTGCATCTGACAGCGGGGTTTTCGGAACTGGCGCGTGCGGTTGATCGGGCGTCGGCTGTAACTCCAAATGCACTTGTTGTGTCGGTTGCGCCGGTTTTCGCCTCAAAATGGCTGGTTTGGCGGCTGAAATCCTTCAATGATGCCCATCCCGATGTCCGGGTCCGGGTGGATGCCACGACGACCATTGTCGATCCGAATACTTCGGATGTTGATCTGTGTATCCGTGTTTTCAAAGGCCGTCCGGCTGGCAGACAGGTATCGAAATTGCTTGATCAGCGGATCTTCCCGGTTTGCAGCCCTGCGGTGGCTGAAAAGATCAATAAACCGATGGATATTCGCAAAATTCCGGTAATCCGCGATTCGTTATCTCGATTTGGATGGGAATTGTGGTTGGAGAAACTGGGATTGGCGGAGAGCGATCTCACGGATGGTCCATCATTTTCCGATGCAGCCTTGTGTCTTGATGCGGCCATTGCAGGGCAAGGAATTTTTCTCGCATGGGAAACGCTGGCCAATGATGCAATTGCGAGAGGGCAGGTGGTCGCCCCGTTTGAAGGCCGTATTGCCACCGGAACTTCCTATTGGTTGTTGGAGAAGGATCACTCCGCCAAAGCGCGCGGCGTAGCCAAATTTGCCGATTGGTTGCGTAGCGAGCTGGGAAAGTATTTTGTATTGGACTAGAGTTTCGGTTCGCAGTTTGTAGCCTTGAGTTGCAGTCTCTTGATCTCCGTAAGAGAAATGCTCAATAATGGGCTTCGGGAAATCGGACTCCCGTTGAGAGCCTTGTGTCGTGAACCTGGCTCCAAGCTCCGCCACAACGCAATTTTTGCGGAGCTTTACCATGTCAAAAAACCGTCAATTCCAATTCGTACAACCTGCTGATCTAGAGGCTGACTTTGATCGGCAATTCATTGATGTTCGCAAACCCCAAGCGAGACAAAATTCAGGCCTCACCATCCCGGGTGCACTTTGGCGCCATCCATTTGATGCGATAAACTGGGCAGAAGAGTTCGCTGGCGGCCAAGTAGTAATATTTTGCGTTCATGGTCATGAAGTAAGCAAAGCAGTCGGTGGATATCTGGCTGATTTGGGAGTCAATGTCGCCGTGATCGAAGGTGGATTTGAAAGTTGGCGCGAAGCGGGTTTGCCGGTTGTTGCCTTGGGGAATGGCGATGAATAATTCCGTTGTCGCGGCGGTTGACTGGCGCCAGCTTTTCACGGTTTTTGGCCGAATTGGGCTGTTGTCCTTTGGTGGCCCTGCCGGTCAAATCGCGCTCATGCACCGCGAGCTGGTAGAAGAGCAGAAATGGCTCGATGAGGAACGCTTCCTTCATGCGCTTAATTTCTGCATGTTGCTGCCGGGTCCCGAAGCCATGCAACTTGCCACCTATTCCGGTTGGTTGCTGCGTGGCGTCGCTGGCGGCCTACTGGCCGGGTTGTTGTTTGTTCTGCCCGGCTTCGCCGTCATGGTGGCACTTTCGACGGCGTATTTGTATTTTGGCGATCTGCCGGTGGCTGACGGCGTGCTCCTGGGTTTGAAAGCCGCAGTCCTTGCCATCGTCGTTCAGGCGATGATGAAGGTGGCTGGAAGGGCGCTTAAAACGCCGCTTGCCTATGGATTGGCTATCGCAGCCTTTGTCGCCATTGCACTCTTGAAGCTTCCGTTTCCGCTGATCATTCTTGGAGCAGGCCTCATCGGTATCACAAACGGGTTGTTGGCCGAGAAACATCAGACGGTTGCGCCGATGGAGACCGCCGGAGCACATGGGCAAAGCATCAGGGGCAGCAGCCTGCAGGCGGTGTTGGTTTGGGGCGCAGTCTGGTTATTGCCACTCGGGATCCTGCATTTTGCGATGCCGGGTACATTTGCCGAAATGGCTGTGTTCTTCAGCCAGGCAGCAGTGGTGACTTTTGGTGGAGCCTACGCGGTGCTGGCCTATGTTGGCCAGCTTGCCGTTGAGGTCCATGGCTGGCTCTTGCCGGGCGAAATGCTCGCCGGGCTTGGACTTGCGGAAACCACGCCCGGTCCGTTGATCTTGGTGTTGGTCTTTGTCGGTTATCTGGGTGGAGCGCGAGCAATGGCGGACCTGCCGTTGCTCGGTGGATTGACCGGCGCATTTGTGGCGCTGTTTTTCACTTTCGTGCCGTGTTTTCTATGGATATTTGCCGGTGCACCTCATGTCGAGCGCTTGCGCAACATCAAGTGGTTGGCCAAAGGACTTTCAGCCATAACAGCGGCAGTTGTCGGGGTGATTGCCAATCTTGCAGTATGGTTCGCGCTTCATGTGCTGTTCGGTCGGGTTGGCGAGAAGACGGTCGGTCTGCTCCATCTTCCGATACCTGATTTATCCACGCTTAACCCGGTTGCATTGCTGATCGCACTTGCTGCAGGCGTGGCGTTGATCCGGTTTCAAATCGACCTTCTCAAAGTGCTTGGTGCAGCCGTGGTAATCGGCGTGGCCTGCACTTTTTTCGGCTGGGCTTAGTCAGATCAATCAAACAGGCTTGAAACTGATTGTTCGGCTGCGGTTCTGTTGATGGCTTCGCCGATCAGATTCGCAGTCGAGATCACCCGGATATTGTGAGCACTCTGGACAGCGGGTGTTGGCTGAATGGAATCGGTGATCACCAATTCCTTGAGCTTGGATTCTGCCACCCGGGCCACAGCACCACCTGAAAGCACACCATGGGTGATGTAGGCGGTTACGCTGGTTGCGCCCATTTTCAGGAGCGCTTCGGCCGCATTGCAGAGGGTGCCGCCCGAATCAACGATATCGTCGATCAACAGGCAGTCTTTGCCGGTAACTTCACCAATGACGTTCATGACTTCGGATTCGCCGGGGCGGTCACGACGCTTGTCAACGATGGCCAAAAGCGCATCAAGACGCTTGGCGAGCGAACGGGCACGAACCACGCCGCCAACATCTGGCGAGACGACCATGAGAGACCCATGGGCGTAATGTTCCTTGACGTCACGTGCGAGCAATGGAACCGCAAACAGGTTGTCGGTTGGAATATCGAAGAAGCCCTGAATCTGGCCTGCATGGAGATCAAGGGTCAGCACGCGGTCTGCGCCTGCCTCGGTAATCAGGTTGGCGACCAGCTTGGCGGAAATCGGTGCGCGGGGGCCGGGTTTGCGGTCCTGTCTGGCGTAGCCGAAATAGGGAAGCACTGCGGTAATGCGTCGGGCTGATGACCGGCGCAGGGCGTCGATCATGATCAGCATTTCCATCAAATGGTCGTTGGCCGGATATGACGTCGACTGGAGGACAAAGACGTCCTCGCCGCGGACGTTTTCCTGAATTTCGACAAATATTTCCTGATCCGCAAATCGTCGAACGCTGGCTTTGCCGAGTGGAATATTCAGATATGAGCAGATCGATTCTGCCAAGAGCCGGTTGGAATTGCCCGCGAAAATTTTCATTTCGGTCGCCTGTTTCTGGTCAGGCACCGGGAAGTGCCACGTATGGATGGAGAGAAGACCCAATCCGTTGGCGGGGTTTTAGCCTTGTACGAGCCGATTGCAAGCCGCCTTGCTACACAAGAGTTACTTTTTTCAGGTATTTTTTCGTCAGAAGGTTCCGATTGCCCGCTAACCGGCCGTGCGTTGGCGCCAGGATTGGTACTCTTCGAAGATGCGCGTTGCGATCCGCTCCATGGTTGTGGACGGTACCGAAGCCCAGGCATCAGAGGCTGCACCGGGCACACTTTCCTGTCCCTGTATGCGGTGAAGGCGACTGCCAGCCGGATCCAATACATCCCAAACAAAGATAACAGCAGTCTGCTGGCCATCGTTGAAAGCAGACAAATATCCCTTGAGAACCTGATTGGCATTTTGCTCGTTGGATGCGCGAATGGCAAAACCGCGCGCTTTTGCTTCTTTGGCAAGTTGGCGGGAAAGAGGTGTAATTGCCTCAATGGGTGCGCCAATAATCGGGGTGAACCGGATGGATCCGGATGATGCCGAAAACTCTGTCTGGGTTTCTGACTGGGATACCCCAGTGGTGCCGGACTCATTGGGCAGCGGTCGCAAAGTGTCTTCGGTGCTGTTGCAACCAGCCAAAACCAAAGCCGCAATTGATGCAACCGCTGTGCTCAAAATCCTGATTCGCATGGCAACCTTCCCCTGTGGAAATAAAACTGGGTGCGGCAGGCTGTGTCAATCATGACAAGTGATTGTGGTTAAATACAGCAGGATTACAGTGCTTTACCATCATCTGGAGTTAGGTGCGTACCAGAAGATCGAGGGGTTTGCTTGAAAGCGATTCGGGTGCGCCATCTGTGGTCAGGTATGTCTGGCCGAGGGTCATGGCCGTACAGGTTTCTGAATCCATCAGGATCATGTGTGCAAACAGGGTCATATCCGGCAGGATTTCGTGTGGGTTTCCTGTCTGAAACATCTGGTGCTCCATCCACGAAGGTGTAAATCGCGCGCCCAGGGAATAGCCGCACGCATTGAGGCGATGCCGGGTTAAACCGAGTTCATCAAGCACGTCGGCATGGGCCTGAAAGACATCGCCAAAGGTCTTGCCGGGCCGCATCGTTTCAACCACCGCATTCAAGGCCAGTTGGGCTGCGTCGTAGAGTTCAAGATGGCGAGCCGTCGGCTTGCCAATGATGACCGTGCGCATCATAGCCGCATGGTAGTGGCGGTAGGTGCCTGCCCATTCAAGCGTCAGTTGGTCTTGGGCTGACAGTGCCCTGCGACCGGCCTTGTGGCGAACCAGCAGTGCATCATCGCCCGAGCCGATGATGAATTCGTTGGCAGGATATTCGCCGCCTCCGGCAAAGATGGTGCCCTGCATGGCGGCCAGAATACTGGATTCGTCGGCACCAGGCCCAATGATTTCCATCGCCTCGTCAAGTGCATCATCTGCCAACTCGGCAGCCTTCCGGATATAGGAGATCTCTGACGGGCTCTTGATCAGACGCAGCCGACTGACAAGATATGACGCGTCAATCAGGTCGCAAAAACTCTGCAATTGGTCATCAAGGCGCTTGCAGTTCGCACCGGTCAAACCATGGGTGTTGTATTCGACTCCGATGCGGGCACCCAGGAGATCAAGCTCGGACAGCAAATCCTTGAGATCGGTGGTCGGATCAGCATTTGTCCGATCTGTCCAGATCACAATGTCTTCGACGTTGGAAGTGTGGCGCGCCTGGCGCAGATCGGCCGAGCGGGTCAGGAGAGTGGTTTTCCCGTCAGCGGTGACAACCAGACATTGGAAGAAGCAAAAACCAAAGGTGTCATAACCGGTCAGCCAGTACATGCTTTCCTGTGCAAACAGCAGCATGGCATCGAGTTTTTCCTCAGCCATTCGGGCCAACAATCTGTCCCGCCGGGCATCGAATTCTGCGGTGTCAAAATGAAGAGCCATCTAGTCCTCCGTCATGGCAATTGCGGAAATCTGTCGTCCGTAATCGGGTTCACCGAGATGGGTGGTCCGTCGAAAGGAAAACCAGGCTTTCTCGTCGGCATAGGTGCAGGCATCAATCATGTCTGCAGTCACACCGGCTGCTTCGAGCCGGGATACAGTATAGCCGCGTAAATCAAACATTGCGTGGTTTTGTCGCGATGAAGGTGAGAACCATTTCTCATTGTCAGGATCGGCCTGGGTGAAGCGAGCCACAAATTCCGGTCCGACCTCATAGTTCAGGCTGCTGATGGATGGACCGAGGCTGGCGATAATGGCGTCACGTTCGGCGCCGAGCCGCTCCATGGCGGCGATGGTATTTTCCAAAACGCCATCCAGCGCTCCGCGCCAACCAGCATGGGCAGCACCTATGATGCCTTTCTTGGCATCAGCAAATAGGACAGGCCCGCAATCGGCTGTCAGAACACCAATGGCCAGACCGGGATAACACGTCACCACGCCATCACATTTTGGCCGTTCTGCCCGGTTTTCAGCGGTAGCGACATGGACATCTGGCGAATGGACCTGATGCAGGGTCGTCAGACGATCTGGTGCCAACCCGAACCAGCCCGAAACCCGCGATCTGTTTTCCCGTATAAATTCCGGATTGTCGTCAGACCCCAATCCGACATTGAGACCCGAATATATTCCGCTCGATACACCGCCAACACGGCTGAAAAAACCGTGTTGAACCGCGCTGCCCTGGCTGGCTGCGTCAAGCAACGGACTTCGGACCGGACTTGGTCCGCGGTCTTTCTGCATCTTGATCATACTCCCGTCGATCTTCAGCTAGTGGTCAATCGCGTCTCAGTCCCTTCGAGGGCAACATGGTGGTTGCAGCTCTGTATGACAATGCCCACGCAGATGAAACATCATATATTGGCCGTGGATTATTGCCGCCCGGGCGCGACAATCATGGTGCTTTGCGGGCCTGTCCGAGTCAATTCGCCGGTTAAACCTATTGTGTCAGCCACTGGAGCTGTCAGTGCCCAGGCCGTTCAAAGGGTGCAAGGGCAATCGGAGAGCCGCTGATGCACAAGACCTTGAAAAGTTGCCCCATGGCCCCGGCACCTTCGCTAGCGAGCCGATTGACGGCATCTGTGATGGTAGCCTGGGTCAGACGGTCCTTGCCACTGCCCAGACTGCCGGCGCGTTCAAGTATGCCAAGCCCGATCAGGAAATCTCCCTGTGTCAAAGGGCGATGGACATGGGTTCCTGAAGCAAGGGCAGCCATTGCCAAAGCCTCAAAATCCACGTGGCTGGTCAGATCGGCTTCGCCCGGGTGTGCAAGTGGTGGGTCAAATTGGTGACGTCGGACCGCTTGCAGTGTGTCACCGTAATTGGCATTGAGATGGCCATAGTCGATGATCAACGCCGTGCCGCCGTCCCGCTTCAGACGTTCGGATATCGCAATCATGATCGCAGTGCGTGCCGGTGCGACTTCGAATAAAGCGCCATCGGGTGCATTGCGACCTTCATCAGGCAGCAGTTCCGGTTCAATACGGGTTGGGCCGATGCCAAATTCCAGTTTGTCTGAAGAGCCAATGGTGACCATGCGTTCATGGAAGCCATGGTCTGTTTTCATGAATTGCCTGATGGGTATGGCGTCAAACAGCTCGTTTGCAACCAACAAAGTGAAACCTTCAGGGACGGTAGCGAAATCACTGTGCCATCGGGTTCTGGTCTTGTGACGAAGAAGCGCTTGGCGTTGTACGGTTTTCAATCGTTCGCTGGTTTCGACCATATGGATGGTGGTCGCGGAATAGAGGTCCGGGGCCAGTTTTTCGATCGTCCGCATTGCATCAGACATAAGGGTCGCGCGACCTGGGCCGATCTCCACAATGTTTACCGTGTCCGGCCTGTTTTGGGCCTGCCAAGCCTGGATGAAGAAAATACCGATCATTTCGCCAAACAACTGGCTGATCTCAGGCGCAGTGATGAAATCGCCAGCACGCCCAAAGGGCTCGCGAACCCGGTAATAGCCATATTCAGGGTCAGCAAGGCAGAGAGAAAAATAGTCGGCCACGCTTATCGGGCCTGTCTCGATAATCATCCGTTTTATTTTCCGGGCGAGTGGCGTCGGCATACAAAAGCCCTCGTCAGGTTCTAGCAGGATTGGATGGACGATGCGCGCGTTGGGCTGCGGTAATCATCGCCCAGAGCCCAAGCGCCAGCATCGGGAGCGAAAGCAACATGCCCATTGTCAGCCATCCACCAGCCAAAAAGCCCAGTTGTGGATCAGGTTCGCGAACGAACTCCACGGCTATGCGGGACAATCCGTAACCAGCAACAAAAGCACCTGCGACAAAGCCTGGTGCTTTCAGTTTCTTCATGGCGAAGACCAAAAATGCCAGCAGAGCCAACAGTATGATGCCCTCAAGGGCTGCTTCGTAGAGTTGTGATGGATGACGGGGGAAGGGGCCACCGGTTGGAAATACCATGGCCCAGGCAACATCAGTCGTTCGGCCCCACAATTCACCATTGACGAAATTGGCAACGCGGCCGAAAAACAGCCCGACGGGAACAACTGTGCAGACGAGATCAAACAGGCTGAAAACGGGAATGCTGCGGGATCGGGCAAACAGGATCATGGCGAGAAACACACCCAGGAACCCGCCATGGAAAGACATGCCGCCATTCCATATCTCCAATGCCCGAAGCGGGTTGGTGATCACGGCGCCAAGATCATAAAACAGGATATAGCCGATGCGGCCGCCGGCCACGATGCCAAGAGCAGCCCATATCAGGAAATCATCGAAATCGAGCAGCGTCAGCGGAGTTTTCGCTTGCGGCCATAGATGGTCGCGCCGCACGATCGCCCGGCCGTATTGCCAACCCAGTAAAATCCCTGCGACATATGCCAAGCCATACCAGTGCACTGCCAGCGGCCCGATGGAAAATATTACTGGATCAATTTCGGGATAGCTGAGCAAAGACAGCGTTGTCGTGGCAATAAACTCCAAACGGATTTCCTTTCATTCCGGCTTTGTCGGTGCTGACCGATCTAACCAAAGTTATTGCCCGGAAAAGCGGGCAGAACATGACTGTCACATCCTCGCCGGTCAAGCTGACGAGATGTGATGTTGTGACAGCCATTTGCCACATCGGGTTTGCGCCGGGCTTGCCATGTCATGCCAACAAAGTGGTGGAATGACGCTTTTTCTTGCATCAGAGGAGCCAAATGCTTACCTCAAATGGACATTGAGCAAAAATGCCCGCTGCGATCGACAATAGTTTGCGGGCTTGCAGGAAAGGCGCGAGCAACCATGAATTCTGGACCCAACCGTATTTTTGATGAATTCGCCAAGCTGATGACAGATGCTGCGGGTGCAGCACAAGGTGTACGTGAGGAGTTTGAGACCGCTGCCAAGACCCAAATCGAGCGACTTCTCAACTCGATGGATCTGGTCCAGCGGGAAGAATTCGATGTCGTGCGTGACATGGCAATTGCAGCGCGGGATGAAAACGAGGTGCTGGCAGCACGCTTGGCCGAGCTTGAGAAAAAGCTCGCTAAATCCGCTTCCGGCAAATAAGTCGCCAGCAGAGCGTTTTTTCCCGTGTTATCGAGAGCGCTGATTGGGTTCTCCAATATTATTTTCAGCGCGTTATCCACTGGTGCCCGGAAGGCAAAAAGCCTTTTGCGTGAGTCAGTTATGACTCGCGGCGGAATCAATCACTAAACTGTCGCAATGGTCATCCACCGCAAATTCGACGGGAGGGGGCTGGCATTGGGATTCTGCATTTATACACTGATTCTAAATGATGATTCGGAACGAGGCCATGAAGGCCGGTGGCGACGATGAAGTCGAAGCTTCAACCGGGCAGCGCTCTGATTCATCCTGAGTTTTGAACAATGCAGTCTGACTTCGGCCGGTTACCGCAGCAGATGATTATAAAGGTGGGGCATGGAACTCTTGCATTTGGAAACCGAACGGCATTCCAATCCAGTGGACGTTATTGAGTTTGTTGCCGCGGCCAACGACTGGTCGTTCGAACGCTCCGGCGAAGACGAGTTGGCGTTGACGGTGGAAGGCCATTGGGCTGATTACCATGTTTCATTTTCCTGGATGGAGGACTGGGAAGCGCTGCACATCGCCAGTGCCTTTGACCTTAAGGTGCCGGATTTCCGGGTACCGGAGGTCACCCGGCTTTTGGCGCAGGTCAATGCACAAGTTCTGATGGGGCATTTCGATCTTTGGCAACAGGAAGATGTTGTGATTTTTCGCCAATCGCTGCTGTTGTCCGGCGGCGCTGAGCCGACGAACCGGCAAGTGGAGATGCTGCTCTCGAATGCGTTGGAAAGCTGTGAAGCCTATTTTCAGGCGTTCCAGTTTGTGGTCTGGTCCGGAATGGAAGCCAAGGCCGCCATGGCTGCGGTGATGTTTGAAACACAAGGCGAAGCTTAGGGACCGCACATGATCTCTCCTGACCATCCATTGGTGCTCATCGGCGCGGGCAATATGGGAGGTGCCATGCTCAGTGGCTGGCTCGATGAAGGTGTTGATCCAGCCAGTATTCTGGTTGTCGATCCCGGTCCGCCGGAAGTTATGGCCAAACGATTGGCCGAACTGGGTGTCCGCCATGAAACCCAGGCGCCTGACGGTGTAACGGCCGGTATTCTGCTTCTTGCTGTCAAACCGCAGATCGCTGAAAAAGCTTTGCAGCCGGCTGCCAAACTGGTTGGTTCCGGTACGGTCAGCGTGTCGGTGGCCGCAGGCAAAACCATGGAATTTCTGGAAAGCATTCTTGGCGGCGCGGTAGTCCGGGCCATGCCCAATACACCTGCGATGGTCGGCCGGGGAATTACTGCATGTTTTCCCAATGACAAGGTTACTGCTGAAGCCCGAACCGCCGTTGAAGGCTTGTTGTCGGTTTGCGGCCTGGTCGAATGGGTTGACAGCGAAGGACAGATCGATGCCGTGACTGCCGTTTCAGGGAGCGGACCCGCTTATGCGTTCTATCTGGTCGAGTGCATGGCTGAAGCTGGACGAAAATGCGGATTGCCAGCCGATCTGGCGATGCGCCTGGCGCGCGCCACGGTTTCGGGAGCTGGTGAGATGATGCATCGGGCCGGAGAAGATGCGGGAACGTTGCGCGAGAACGTTACCTCACCCAATGGCACTACAGCGGCCGCACTCTCGGTGTTGATGGCCGGTGATGGTCTCCAACCACTGATGGACAAGGCGGTCTTGGCCGCTTTTGAGCGATCCAGGGAACTGGCGAAATGAGTGATGGTCCTGCGCGTGCCGAAATCAGCTTCGCAGATTTCGAAAAAGTCGATATTCGCGTTGGTACTGTCCTGACGGCTGAACCTTTTCCGGAAGCCCGAAAGCCGGCAATCAAACTGCGGATTGATTTTGGATCCGATATTGGCGAGAAAAAATCCAGTGCCCAGATCACTGTACACTATCAGCCGGAGGATCTGGTTGGTCGGCAAGTCATGGCGGTCGTCAATTTTCCGCCGCGGCAGATCGGGCCCTTCATGTCGGAAGTGCTGGTGTTGGGCTTTCTTGATGACGACAAGGCGGTGGTACTGGCCAATATTGATCATAAGGTCCGTAACGGCGCCAAATTGATGTAATCGGATTTGAATGTTCTTTTGGTTGTGACATCACAATTTTGCGAGCAGCAATAATTACCCTGTTCAAGGCTCTTTTTTCGTCTGACACTGGCGATGAAAAAAGGAAGCCCTTCCATGAATTTCAATCTCGCCACGATCAAATTCTTTGGTATCGCGACAATCGCCGCAGCTTCAATTCCATTTGCTGCGATTGCCGCTGATACCAGTGATCCGCCAGCAAAGACCAAAACAACGACCCAATGCACAGATGGCCAAGTCTGGGATGAGAGCGCCAATCAGTGCATGCCGCCGCAGGATTCTCATCTCAATGATGATGCGCTTTTCGGCGCGGCGCGTGAGTTGGCCTATGCGGGGCAGTATGACGATGCACTGAAAGTTCTTGCATTGATGAGCGATCAGGCAGACCCCAGGGTGCTGAACTACAAGGGTTTCGTTTTACGGAAAACCGGTCAATTCGAACCGGGGCTTGCCTATTACCAGAAGGCGCTGGCCATTGACCCGGATTATCATCTTGCTCGTTCTTACATGGGACAGGGCTATGCCGAAGATGGCCAGCTTGTTCTTGCGCACGCTCAACTGGTTGAAATCCGTAATCGTGGCGGCAAAGGCACCTGGGCTTACCGAGAGCTCGAAAAATCATTGTTTGAAGGTTCGACCTACTAGGGCCTGGTCCTGGGTCACCATTCCGGCCAAATTTGCGGGGTGGCAGGTACTGTCCCTTACATCGGAACTCGAACCTGAGCACGCAGCCCGCCGTCCGGACTTTCGGATAGAGTGACATCGCCGCCGTGACTGCGGGCGATGTCGCGTACGATGGACAAGCCTAGGCCGGATCCACTCTCATCCTGATTGCGTGCTTCATCCAGCCGGAAAAATGGCCGGAAGACATCTTCGCGCGCAGCTTCGGGAATTCCGGGACCACTGTCATCAACCAGTATGGTCAGCCAGCGACCGCCATTGGCAGCGGTGATGGTGATCTTGTCTGCGTATCGGCACGAATTGGCAACCAGATTGGTCAGCAGGCGAGTAAACGCGTTGGGGCGTACATAAATTGTGTCTTCGCCTTCAATTATGGTGTTCACTGTTGCGCCGCGTAATTTGCCATCATCTGCGGCCCGCCCGATCATTTCGGTCAGGCTGACGGTGCCAACATCTTCCTCGGCGTCTGATCGGGCAAAGTTGAGATAACTGTCCAACATCGACTGCATGTCATTGATGTCCAGGTTCAGGCTCTCGATCTCCGGGCTTTCTTCAACCAAAGCCAACTGCAAACGAAACCGGGTAAGGATGGTGCGCAGGTCGTGGCTAACACCGGAGAGCATGGCTGTGCGCTGTTCCATTTGCCGCTCAATACGTTCGCGCATCCGGATAAAGGCAATACCCGCCCTGCGAATCTCGTCGGCACCGCGAGGACGGAAACCTTCGGGCATGGGTTGGCCCTTGCCGAAGCTTTCGGCGGCCTGGGTCAGCTTGATAATGGGCCTGATCTGCCCGCGCAAAAACAGGATCGCGATAAAAAGGAGCACCAGTGAAGTTCCCACCATCCAAAGCAGAAAGATATGCGTGTTTGAGGCATAGGCCTGACTGCGCTTGGCAAAAACACGCAATATCTTGTCATCAAGCTTGATGCGAATTTCCACCAGATTGGAGTTGCCCACTGTGTCAATCCAGAATGGCTTGCGGATTAACCGGGTGATTTCCTCTGACAGGATCTGGTCAAGAATCGAAAAGAACGGCTTTGGGCGTGGTGCAGGCAACTCGCCGGGCGGTTCAATGGCGATATTGAGCTCCAGCCGCTCGCGGGCAATGCGTGTAATCAGGTCGTAATTGGGGTTTTGCGGATAGCTTTCGATGATATCGATAACGGCGGAGATATCCCGCGTGACGGCCATGGACAGCCGTTGCGTGACGGTCTGCCAGTGGCGCTCCATGAACACAAAGGCAATGACCGATTGCAACAACACGATCGGAATGATGATGATCAACAGCGTGCGGGCATAGAGCCGCGTTGGCAGACGCTTGGTAAACCAACGGGTTAAACGCCTGATGCCGCGCGGTGGAATGCGCTCATATTCACGGCGAATGGCGTCGATTGGCGTCACGCCAGATCCTCCCGCAGCCGGCGGAAATGATCAAGTGGTCTCGACCGGCTGAATGCAAAAATGAACTACAGCTTGGTTTTGCCATAGCCAGACGCGCCCGGCAACGTTGCAGGCACCTCATGTTTCAAGGTTGATCCAACAGAATGCCAACAAACTTTGTCAGGCGGCAGCGCTCTTTGAAGCTGGCCTGTGGGCTTCCTCGAGGTGAAAATGGCCGATCAGTTCGACAAGTTTCTCGGAGCTGGCAGTTACGTTTTCCATGACCATAGTTGCCTGCTGAACCATCGCCGCGTTGTGCTGGGTGACCTGATCCATCTGGTCGACCGCGGCGTTGATTCCGCTCAAACCTGTGCTCTGCTCGCGCGCGGCAAGGGCAATTGATCTGACGTGATCGGTAATTGCGGTCACCTTCTCTGAGATGGTCATCAGGGAGTCGCCGGTTGCATTGACCAGTTTTACCCCGCTTTGAACCTCGCTACCGGATTTGCCGATCAGGTCCTTGATGTCTTTGGCTGCGGTGGCCGAACGTTGAGCCAGTTCTCGCACTTCCTGGGCGACAACTGCGAAGCCTTTGCCTGCATCGCCCGCGCGTGCTGCTTCCACTCCGGCATTCAAAGCCAGCAAGTTGGTTTGAAAAGCAATTTCATCGATAACATTGATGATATTGAAGATTTCGCTGGATGCAGTCTCAATTCGCGACATGGCTTCGACTGCATTGGTGACAACTTTGCGCGATTCAACAGTGCTTTGATGAGCCTCTTCAGCCATGGCGTTGGCTTCGTCGGCGCGTTTGGAAGAAATTGTCACCGTTTCGGTAATCTCAGCCAGGGCGGCGGCAGTTTGTTCAAGGGCAACTGCCTGATTTTCTGTTCGTCGGGAAAGATTGTCAGTCGCCATGCGCATTTCCGCGGAGTTGCTGCGAATATCCTCCGAACCATCACGGAACTGGGCGAGGGTCGCTCCCAACCGATCAACGGCTTGGTTGAAGTCCAGCCTTAGCTGTTCGAATTTTCCGGCAAGCGGGGTTGTCAGTCGAATGCTCAAGTCACCTTCGCTGAGCTTTGCGAGGCTCGCGCCCAGTTGATCAACTGCATCTTGGAACTGACGCTCATCATTGGCCTTTTCCGTTTCCCGGGCTTGGCGCTCCCGTTCGGTTGATCGACGTGTTTCATCAGCTTGTTGTTCGATGTCGAGTTTATCAATTGCGCCTTGCTGAAGGACTACCAGTGATCTGGCCATCGTGCCGATTTCGTTGCGACGTTTTGTAAATGGAATTATTTCGCTTAGATCACCAGCCGCCATCGTGCGCGCTGAGCGCGCCAGGAGGGGTATGCCGCCGAGTATTTGTCGCGAGATGATTGCCATCACGGTAGCGCTGGCGGCCAAAACCAGAACAGTAATAATACTGATGACTTTTGCGACGTTGAAAGAGAACCCATTGACCGCAGTGATCGTAATTCCGGCGGAAAGGATGCCGATGACATCTCCGTTTGGCGAGAAAATAGGTTGATAAATCGTATTGTAAGGGGTGCCAAGAATAGTTGCCGGGCCTCGGAAAACCTGGCCTTTGGTCACAACCGGGTAAATCGCATTATCTCGTCCCAACCGCGTAGCAACAGCCCGGCTACCATCCGTTGTGTAGACATTGGTGGTCTTGCGCCAAAAATCCTTGCTGTTTTTGTCCCATGCGAAAAGAGTTGTTGCGTGACCGGTCATGCGTCCGATTGCGTCACTCATCTCATGTGAGGGAAATTCCTCCGGGATTTTGTCCATGACAATTCGCTCAACATTGCCATCACTTCCGTAGGTTATTCTGGTGCCTGGTAGGTCGCGAGACAAAATCTCCACAGCAATCCGGATATTATCGCTCTGCCGAACTATCGAATAGGCATGAATTCGACCGGAGATATTATTCGAAAGCAGCCACGATGTTCCGACCATCGCAAACAGCAAGATCAACATTGCAGAGGCGGTGACTGTTGGAACCAATTTGAAACGCGAGAAAATTTGCATGGAAGACCCCAATCTATGGGCGTAATGAATCATTCCAGCGTTATTAGTTTATTGCCATCGACCCCTTAAAAATTACCCTAGGGTAGGGTTTCATTACACATAAAATATTTTGTTCTTATTCATACACTTGCCGAGGCATCAATTCCGAGTCGATATCCAATTCCGCGGACAGTTTGCAACCAGTGTGGATTTGCCGGGTCTGTTTCGATCTTTCTGCGCAACCTGTTGATCTGCACATCAATGGTTCTTTCGCCGACATCCATGTCGCCGCCAACGAGTTCATAACGCGGAATTGTTTCGCCAGGACGCTCGGCAAAAATGGTCATGATCTCTCGTTCACGATCAGTCAGGCGAACGATTTCGCCAGCCTTTTTGAGTTCCCGGCGGGCAATGACATAGGTAAACGGACCAAAGACGATCTGTTCGATTTTGGGCGCTGGGGGTTGGCCGCTGCGTTTGAGGATGTTGTTGATTCGCAACACGAGTTCCCGTGGCTCAAACGGTTTTGGCAAATAATCATCGGCTCCAGCCTCCAAACCGGTGATGCGGTCAAGCGATTCCGACAGCGCGGTCAGCATCAAGATTGGCACTTTCTTGATTTCCCGCAAGCTTCTGGTTAACGAAATGCCGCTTTCGCCCGGCATCATTACATCAACCACCAGAAGATCGAAGTCTATGCCCTCAAGCTTGCGACGGGCTTCTGCTGCGTCAGCCGCAGTTGTGACCCGAAATCCGCGTTCAACGAGATACCGGTTGAGTAATTCGCGGATTCGGGTGTCGTCATCGACGATGAGCAGGTGAGCAGCGTTATCCGCAGGCTTCCCCGCATCGTTTGAGGATCTTGAGGATTTTTCCTGTTCCACTGTTTTCTCCCAAACCTTGTCGCAATTTTTGTGACTTGATTGTCTTTTGGTGAGCTTTAAGGGTCAATCAGACCAGACAGGAACTTTACCACGGAAGCCCGCTTGTCGCTTTCGAGCGCAGAAAATGATTTTGCGATACGGCGAGACTGTGGTCGCGCAAGTTCCAACGCGAGCTGCCGTCCTTTTTGTGTGGGATATAGCCTGCGTTGCCTTCGATCCTCCGGTCCAGCTATTTGATGAATGTCACCCGATTCAACCAACTGCTTGAGAACCCGTGCCAGGCTCTGTTTGGTGATCTTCAAGGTGTCGAGGAGTGCAGCCACCGTCAGTCCGGGCTGGCGATTCACAAAGTGGAGTACCCTGTGGTGGGCGCGTCCAAATCCGTATTCAGCAAGAATGGCATCCGGATCAGAGATGAAATCGCGATAGGCGAAAAATAGCAATTCAATGACCTCGAAATCTATGCCATCAGTATCGTCCATGGCTGCTTTCAGCACCTCTGTTTCGGAAGGTTTTGTTGCGTTGCCGGAGGTCATTGTGACTATTCCTTTCAAATATGTCAGTTATGTTGACATAATTTTTCGCAATTGCTAGCCTTCAATTCCTGATAACAATCCATATGATTGCTGCTTTCTATCAGACATTGGCGGGTAAATGGCCCCAAATGGCTTCCAAAATGGCGATAGAGAACAAAAATCAGGGACCGACCGGATGCAGATTGTTGTACCCGGACCCAAAGAAAATGACCAATCTGGCAATAGCGGCTACCCGCTGGAGGAAATGCCATGGCTTCAGTTCCATTCGACAAGCTTGACGGCGTAATTTGGTACAATGGCGAATTTGTACCATGGGCTGACGCAAAAGTTCACGTGCTCAGTCATGGTTTGCATTATGCCAGCGCGGTGTTTGAAGGCGAACGTGCTTATGGCGGCGAAATCTTCAAATTGACCGAGCACACAGAGCGTCTGCACACCTCAGCAGAACTTCTGGGCTTCAAAATACCCTATAGCGTTACCGAGATTGATGCGGCCTGCAATGAGCTGCTCAAGCGTCAGGGGTTCAGTGATGCTTATGTGCGGCCAATTGCCTGGCGTGGATCAGAAATGATGGGCGTTTCTGCGCAGAACAACCGCATCAACCTGGCCATCGCCATTTGGCAGTGGCCGAGTTATTTCAAACCCGAAGAGCGCCTTCGCGGGATTCGGCTGGACATGGCTGAGTATCGTCGCCCGGACCCGCGCACCGCGCCGTCCAAATCGAAAGCCGCTGGTCTTTACATGATTTGCACCTTGTCCAAGCATCGGGCTGAATCACGCGGTTATGCCGATGCGATGATGCTGGATTGGCGCGGCCATGTTGCCGAAGCGACGGGTGCCAATGTGTTTTTTGTCGATGATGGCAAGTTGCACACCCCGCTTCCTGATTGCTTTCTGGACGGCATCACCCGTCGCACAGTCATCGAACTGGCGCGCAAGCGGGGTTATGAGGTGATTGAGCGGACAATCCTGCCTGAGGAGTTGGAGGGTTTTGAGCAGTGCTTTTTGACCGGTACGGCTGCGGAAGTGACGCCGGTTTCGGAAATAGGCCCCTATTCCTTCACGGTGGGTGAGATAACAGCCAATCTGGTGGAAGATTACACCAATGCAGTACAGCCTCTGCGCACTGCCGCGGAGTAGAGATCATTTCGTTCGATTTGGCTTTGAAGTGCGTATCCGTGAGTTGATAGCCCGAGGATTGCCGGATTGTCATTTGACTTTATTCAAATACAATCAATGATTGTTCAGGCGATTGAACTTCGTGTGAGGCAAACGCTCTTTGAAGGAGTTGAGAAATCGAATCCTTAGTTCCGCTTATCATACAGGCTGTTGCTGGTGCTGCAGGCGGTGGCATTGTGGGCAATCTGGTCAGATCGGTGGCCATGAGCATGGGGCCGAGATTGCTTGCCGGTGCTATCGGCGGCGTTGCTGGCGGTTCAGCGATTGGTGGCATGCTTGGAGGCGCAGCCGGTGGTCTGGATGTAAGTTCCATTATCAGCAGTGTTGTTGGCGGTGGTGTAGGTGGTGGCGCCTTGACCGCGATTGCCGGACTGGCCATGAACGCAATGAAGAAATAAAATCGTTCGAACTGAGAGAGCGTCAGGCGCTCGGTGAAATGGGCGGCTCTACCGCCCGTTTTGTTTGTTTCCAACCTGAGAGGTTTTCATCATGGGCCAGATTAGCGCGGGCGTCATTCCCGTCACACCATTTCAGCAGAATTGCACTGTCCTTTTTGACAGTGAAACCAAGCAGGGTGTGGTGATTGATCCCGGCGGTGATGTTGGCTCAATCGTTCAGGCTATCGAGCAGAACGGAATTGAGATCAGCGAGATCTGGATTACCCATGGCCATCTTGATCATGCCGGCGGTGCTGATGAACTGCGCGCAAAACTGGGTGTGAAGGTGATTGGGCCGCATAAGGATGATGCCGCAATGCTGGCAAATCTGGAGAGCCAGGGCGAACAATTTGGCATGCCTGCAGGGACCTTGCGCAATCTGGTGCCCGATACATGGCTTGAAGAGGGCGACAAGGTCTCATTCGGTGGACATGAATTCGAGGTCTACCACACACCGGGACATGCGCCGGGCCATGTAATTTTCTTCAATCGTGTCGCAGGGTTTGCCCATCTCGGGGATGTCTTGTTTTCCGGTTCGATCGGTCGCACGGATCTTCCCGGCGGTGATCATCAGACCTTGTTGAATTCCATTCGAGACAAGGTTTTTCCGCTGGGCGACGAAACAGATTTCATCTGCGGACATGGTCCTGGTGGCAAGATTGGGAATGAACGCAAATCCAATCCATTTCTCAAAGGATTGTAATCACTGCCAAGCGGTGGAAATTCCCAATCCAATACTGATAAAAAAAGGCCCCGGATTATGCCTCGGGGCCTTTTTCCTGAATATTGTGCTGTGGGTTTAGTTGACCACGCAGAAGTGATCACGTCCGTCATAGCCGCGATAGGTGCCGGTGCTGGCATTGAATGACCGGTATTTTTTATCGCAGTAACGGTACCAACCCGGTGACCATGGCGCCATGCCGCTGGAATGTGACACATGCGGCTGCACGTCATAGGTCCGTTGCGAGTTGGCGATCACACCCAGAGCCAAAGCTCCAGCGACGATGCCAAGACCAAGTGCCAAGCCATCATTGGAGTGGCCGCGATTGTGGTGGCGAACACCGCGATTGTGGTGGCGAACACCGTTATTGAAGTTGCGACCACCGTTACGAAAGTGCTTGCCGCCGCCGCCGCGATAGTGCCAACGAGGACGCTGGCCGTTGGGGTCACCTGCCATGATGCCATCCTGTGGCGACCATCCGTAAGCGGATGGATAATCACCTTGGGCGCTGGCATTGCTCATGGGAACTGTTGCGGTCATCACTCCAACAGACGCAATGGCGAGAAATTTTCCAAAAAGCTTCATATTGGCATTCCTTTCTGCCGATCTCGGCTATCTCAGGGCCTTTTGTCAGTAACTCAACGTCCCTGTCTTGCAATGTTTGCATTAAAGCGGATTCAGGCTGAACGGTGCATGAACGAATTCTTAATCTGCCTAGTTCAGTGAAAAATGGGCCTCTGACCGGAATGTTTCAACCTGTGAAATCTGCTGGCTGATTATTGCAAGTGCGGTTTGGGTACGAATCGCCCACCCAGCCAGCATGGGACCAGAACCTGGCAAAAATGCACACCGGAACCAGGGGGCAAAAAATCTCAAGCACCGGCTGGCGGACGGCGAGCCGGTGCGGAGGTATAGAGTCACCTTGTTCGCAGTGTTTATCCTTCGATGTTCAGGTTCACTGCTTTTGGGCCTTTCCCACGGCGGTCAGGTTCGGTCTCGAAGCTGACTTTCTGGTTTTCGTCCAAGCTGTCCAAGCCTGAGGCCTGGACTGCGGAAATGTGAACAAAGATGTCGGTTCCGCCATTGTCTGGCTTTATAAAACCAAACCCTTTTTCAGAATTGAAGAATTTAACAACGCCAGTTTCGGCCATGCGCTCAGGTCCTTGAAAAGCTGTCCGGTTCGGTGATCGGGCAGCTGTGTCACATTCAATCCCGCGTTCGCGGGGGGTGGCAATCCCGCATTCGCGGGGGGGGTGGCAATCCCGTCTTCGCGGGGGTGGCTTCCCGCATATAATGCAGGAGTGGCAGGCAGTTCTTGAAATGTGGGGAAAGGTCCTGTTTCTCGTGGCATGTCACGGATACAATTTCGGCGTTCTCGTGCCCGTTGGCCACCCGGGGTTTTTATGCGATCCCGGTTCGCATATTTGTGGTCTTTCCGTGTTCGCAAATTGCCCGAACAGCCGGAAAGATGAGCATTTTAACCCAATTTGGCAAGTGAAACTTTTTTGTCAGTACATGCGACAACAGGCCGGAACCTTGGTGGTTCCGGCCTGCTCGCATAAATCAGATAGTATCGAAGATGCTTACTTGACTTCGATAGTAGTGATCTGATTGCTGGCGTCGTCGAAAACGATAAGAACGTCTGCGCCGACTGCAACTTCAGCGATTTCCACGCCTTCGCCGGCTGTGAAAACTTCACCGGATTCCAGTGTAACTGTCATTGCTGCAACGTCGAGGGCAGAAACAGTGCCTTCAATTTCACCAGCAAATGCAGGGGCCATCGAAAGCGCAGCCGACAGGGAGAGAACGGCTGCAAAAGCCGCAATTGTGTTCTTTTTCATAGGTCATACCGTTAAAAAAACCGTCAGGCTCGCGGATCAGGATTTGGGAATATCAATCCGCGCTGACAAAGCGGATATTGTCTGAATTCAATTGCCGTTCAAGTGGGAATTTATTTATTTTTCATGTGCCGAAATTGCCGGAAATTCGCCATAATCTAATGCCGCTGGATTCCACCAAGTTTATGTTGTGTAACAATAAAATCCTTTCTTGGCTTGAATCAGGCGCTTTGGCGTTTGAAGGCATATGGACCGGCTTCGACAAGCAAAATGGCGGCAAAAATCAATCCGCCACCAACATAGCCAATGCTTGCAATCCGTTCCCCAAGAATGATGGCTGCAAAGAGCGCAGCGAAGATTGATTCAGTTGTCAGAAATATCGCTGCCTGTGGCGCCGTCGTATATCTTTGACCAATGACTTGAAGCGAAAATGCAATACCGCTGGCGAAAATGCCGGCAAAAAGAATTTCCGGCAATACCTTTGAAATGGCTTCCAGTGTGATCGTTTCGAATAGCAGCCCACCCAACAATCCAAGAACCGCGCAAACGGCAAACTGAATGAGCGACAATGTAAGTGGACGGCCACTTTCGGCGCTGTGCCGAGCGATCAGGATGACCTGGATCGACCAGAATAACGCGCTGGCAATGGTCAATCCGTCACCGGCGTTCAATGCAACCAGATCCCCGCCTGACAGAAGCCAGATGCCTGCGAAGGTCATGGCAACTGCTGGCCATACCAGCGGGTGCGGACACGTTTTCAGGACGACCAACGTTAGAAACGGAACCATCACCACGTACAGCCCGGTTAGGAAACCGGAGTTGGTCACAGTCGTGTACATCAATCCGAATTGCTGAATTACCATCCCGGTAAATAACGCCAGGCCGATTTGGATGAATCCGGTTTTGCTGGCCTGCGTCAAAGGCGTGGTCGCGCGGCGGGTCTCCCATAACGCGAAGGGTGCAATAACGAGTGTGGCAATGACAAAACGCAGACCGACAAAATAGATCGGACCGATGGCGTTCATCGCCGAGGATTGAGCGACAAACCCCATGCCCCAGATGGCCCCGGCAATCAAAAGCAGCAGGTTGGCGAGTGGACGGGACATTTCAAGGCACTCAAACTTGCGTTTCTGACGATGCGCATAACGAGCCAGCGCAGGCTATTCGATCAGCCTGTATCAGGGTGCAAGCATCAGCTCAAGTATTCCCGCCATCCGGCAACTTCATGTCACCAGCCAGCACGGGTAGTGTCTTGTGGCTAGTGTCTTCCGATGTTCAGAGTGTCATGCCGCCTCTTGGTGTTCGTCTATTTCTGCAAGTGTGTGTTCCATGTAGGCAGACACAGCCGGATCGGCGGGCGGCGTTTCTGCTTCCTCTGCTTCTGCAACATAAACGGTAGCAGTCGGTTGTGCGTCGAGCTTGCTTATTATCAAGTCATTTTGCAGCTTGATTTGTGTTACAATTGCAGCGTCTCGCAAAGCGTCAGCGTCAAGTCCTGCCGCGCGCTCTTCTGGACCAAATTCCATAGGCTTCAATCCGGCAGTCGTCGTCGCGCTTTTGCCTGCCACTCCATTGCTCGTTGAAGCGCCCGACGTCGTGGATGCATTCCCGGTACTTTGAGTATTGGTTTCCGAGTTGGCGCCCGAATTTGCCTCCGTATCAGTATTATCCTGGGTATCGTTTTGTTCCGTTTGATTGTTCTGACCGGGACTGATTGGTGAGATGGATGTAATAATAGGATATAACATTATTTTACTTCCTGTTTTCTGGACTTGGAAAAATATAACAGGAATCTACTTAAGGTAGACTGAGATAATTGGTGCAATTTAGTTAAAATTTCGATGTTTCCGGAATTGGAATATTTCCGGATAAACAAGCGTCAATCAGGTGAGGCGGTTGCTTTCGATACCCGCAACAATTTGCCGTTATCCTCATCGCTTACCAGCAGCAAAGCGCCGTCTGTCGCAACTTTGACATCCCGCAAGCGCCCGTAGGCGCCTTTGAAAAGTCTTTCCTCACCCACAACCTTACCGGTGTCAGGGTCCATGTCCAGTCGTGAGAGCAGTTTGAACTTCAGTGCTGCAACAAGCAGGTCGCCATCCCATTCAGGAAACATCTTTCCCCGGTATACTTGCATGCCGCCCGGAGCAATGGAGGGGTCCCAGTAGTGCACAGGCTGTTCATAACCTTCGGCTTCCTTGCCGATGCCGATCCTGAAGCCAGTATAGTGCCTGCCATAGGAAATGACCGGCCAGCCATAGTTGTTACCGGGTTCCGGTCGATTGATCTCATCACCGCCGCGCGCACCGTGTTCGACGGTATAAAGCGTTCCTGTTTCCTGATCGATATCGGCGCCCTGCGGATTACGGTGACCAATTGACCAGATTTCAGGCAGCCAGTTGCTTTGCCCTGAATTGTTGTCTGGCACGGTGCCGTCCGGGTTGATCCGCAAAACAGATCCTGCGTGATCGCCAAAATCCTGCGCGCGGTCTGCGTCCCCGCGTTCACCGATGGTGAAGAATAATTTCCCATCTGGTGCAACAGCTATGCGTGAGCCGAAATGATGGGACGAACCGTTGAACCTGTTCATCCGGAAAATGTCGCGAACATCTTCGAGCCTGCTTTCATCTTCGCTCAAGCGTGCTCTGGCGATGGCGGTTCCGGCTTTGCGACCATCAGGTTTGGCGTAACTGAGGTAGATTGTTCTGCTTTCAGCAAAGTCGGGAGCAAGGGCAACATCAAGCAGACCACCTTGCCCGGATGAGCGGACTTCCGGGACACCGGAAAGTGGCGTAGATAGTGCTCCATTGCGGAAAATCCGCATCGCACCGGGTCGCTCGGTAATCAGCAATCCACCGTCGCCCAGGTCTTCCACAGCCCAGGGATGGTCCAACCCGTCAGCGAGAACTTCAACCAGCACCGTATTTGTTTGGGTTTTATAGGTCTCGGCGGCTGTCACGGGTGCACTGGCAAGACAACAAAGCCCTGCCAGGATCGCAATGGGTCGCAAAGCAAACAGGGTTTGATGCATCTTGTCCTCGTTCTGGTCGCGACTGTTGTCACTCAAGGATATGGTGCAAACCCGACCCAAGGAAAGTCCAAACTGAAAAGTGGCTTCCTGGCGACTATCGTTCGATTTGACTGGTCAGCGCCAAAGCTGGACCATTTGCGGGCGTGGTGAGCAGTTCGGTTTCGACAATATAGCGCAGCGGACCCGGTGTTGCGGCGTCGAATGGCCAGCATGTTGCCAGTGCCATCCAGACCCCCTGCCGGTTCGCATCAATGCCGCTGGCATCGTTGCGAGCAATGCGGGCAGACCGGACTGTGAAGACCTGATTGTTCCCATCGCGACCGGTTACATTGAGAAGGTCGCCCGGGCGCAGATCTTTCAGCCAGCGGAAATGGGTATCACGATGGGCTGCGATGACGGCGGTTCCTGTTTCGCCTGGAAGCGGTGTACCCGACAGATGGGTCGGCCCGAAGGCCAGCGCCTCGCCACCGGCTTCAGACAGCACAATATCGCTGACACCCAGCCGGTCTGAGCCCAGGCGAATTTCCGTGGTGAAATCCGCCCACGGCCATGGGCGCGCCGGTCCCGGTTTGCCGTTGGATTGCTCGAAGCTGGTCTCCAGCATGACCTGGGCAATTGCTGCCTTGGCATGGATATAAAGACCTTTGCCGATAAGTATCAAACCTGCAGCGACGATGATGGCAAACAGAATGGCGGATGGCCGACGGACCTTCGATGGGCACGCCGGTTCTACTCTCTGGTTGGTTCTATGCATTGTTCAACCGTTCCGGGGAGTGTTCGTCGGATCTAAAGTGCGAACCGAGAAGACGGGTTGCCATCAATGCCATGCCGGCAAACACGATCAGCAGAATTCCGAGAAGAATATCGCGATCCGCAAGCGTTGCAGTTTGGGGCAGGGCGACTTGCTTGCGTGCATTGGCTGCCATGACACTTGCTGCTTGTGGCGAGGGAGCTGCGGCCACCATGCGGGTATCAGCCATGGTCATGAGATTGCCGGTTTGCGCTCCCATTGCCTTTTGCATTTGTGGGGTGGATTGGGCGGGTTGCTCGCCAAAGACGGCTTCAAAATCCCAACCATCGGGTAGATTGAGCGGAATTTTGGTGTCGGCCAGCGGCTCATCGCCGGGCCGGGAAGGCGTTACATCGACTGCAACCAGACTTGTCAGCCTACTCACCAGATGATGGTCGAGCGCAACGGTCTCGATCCGCTTGTCGATGCCGTCAGTATCAGAACCTGTTGAAAGCCGGGCAACCTCCAGATCCGCGATGGTGCGCCGGGCCCACAATTTGTCGATCCCGGTTCCATCAGCAGCTTTGGCCAGCGGCAGTTCCGCGCGCCATGGCTGCGCACCGATCATTCCCGTCAATGTGATGGTGCCAGTGGCATTCTCCTGTATGCGAGCGGTCAAAACCACAGGTTCACCGAGATAGAGATCTGGAACCGGATTGGGCGCCAGACCGGGCAGGGACACGCCATCAACAGATACTTCGATGTCGGTCATCGCCGGATTTTCAAGCTTGAGTAAGAGTGCAGCTATCCGCTCGCCGATTTCCTGCTCGGAACCGACATGTGTGAAAGTTCCGCGCCCGGTTTCGGCGGCCCTGGTCATGAAGAAACTGTTGGGTGCGGATCCAATGCCGACGGTAAAAACGCGGGCCTGTCCACGTTCATGGGTGATTGTGTCAAACAGCTGGTTCTCATTGCCAATTGCGCCATCGGTGAGAAACACCACCTGCCGCAAAGCTCCCTTTTCAATCGGGCCCTGCCGTTTCAGCGCCGCCTTGAGAGCAGGCAGCATTTCCGTACCACCTTCGGCTTCGAGCTTGCTTACCCAGGCAATCGCGTTTTCGCGGTTACCTGAAGTCGCGGGCAACGGTTTTTCGAAGAACATGTCATAGGTGTCGTCAAAGCGAATGATATTGAAACGGTCTTTCGATGATAACCGGGCAATTGCCATGGCGAGGGCTTCGCGTGCCTGACGGATGGATGCGCCGGCCATGGAGCCGGAATTGTCGATTATGAAAATGACTTCGCGGTTTTGATCCGTATCGAGCTTTACCGAGGGCGGTGTGACAAAGGCAAGCAGGTAAGCTTGACCATCAGTGATCTGCCTGAACAGCCCAGCCGAAGGTGTCTGGCCAGTGGCGGGGTGCCACTCCATCAGGAAATCCCTGTCAGCGGGCACGCTTTCGGCCTTCAGTTTGAAAATGCGAGTGCCGTCGGCGTGTGTTGTTTCGTTCATCGTGTGATAGGGGGTGGTGACCTCGCCAATGGGAAAGCCGGCTGACAACCGCACTGTGAGCGTTACTGGATTGATCTTGGCATTCTCGCGTGGATCAAGAACCGGTGCCTCAGTTTTTTCCCGATCGGGAACCGGATTTGTAATGGCGAAACCGCGATCGGTGCCAAAATCCACAGTCTGGACAATTGGGTCGGGATTGTAGCGGGGCGCCACAACCATCGGGAATCGGAAAGAGAAGGCGTCTTTCGTCATCAGTACAGTTTGTTGATATTCGATTTGAACGATAATCGTCTCACCGGGACCGATATTTGCAACCTGATTTGTAAAAATGTTGGGTCGTTGTTGCTCGAGCAGAGCGGTCTTTTGACCTTTGGCCTTGGCGGCTTCAAAAATTTCTCGGGCTTCAGCGCGCGGCTTGATTTTGCCTTCAATCAGACGTTCACCGATTTGCATCTTCAAACGGTCGACGGCCGCATCGTCGGGCAGGGGAAAGACATAGGTCCCTTCCACCCAGCCTTTTGTCGGATTTTTGAACCGTTGCGTAATTCGGGCCCTGATGATGGAGCCATTAACATCGAACTCCACATTGGTATTAAGCCGCGGAGCCTGAACAAAGAACCCCGGTTCCTTGGAAGGCAGAAGTAAGGTTCCTGAATTGACATCATTGGGCCGCACCAATCCGGCCATGCGGGTTTGGGCCGCTTCAGCTTGTGCCAACAGCACCGCCAACATGGTGAAGCATGCTGTCAGAGCGACAATCGCCAAGCGATGGATGCGCTCTTTTGCTGTTTGCTCAGTATTGGAGAAGAAGAATTCGTCGTTCGACTGCATTGTGTTCATCCCGTCCTTGTAACCCCGGGACAAAAAGAGCGGCAAATACCGACCTCATTCGGACCGGATTATGGCCGGAGCGGACAGTTATCGTGGTCAGAATGTGTCAAACAGTTAACAAAAAATGAAGCTTCCGGATGGGGTAGCTGGGGGCTTGTATCTGACCAGGCTGGCAGAGGTCAGCGTTGACGGCGTCCGAAAGTCGTGCCGCGCCTGTTTGCATTGGTCGTAAAGGTCTCAAGCGGAGTTGGTAGGGGGAACCTGTTGCCGATCTGGGCCTGGCTTGTTTCCCGCTGGAGGGCAATTGGTGGCGCGCTGGCCGTCGCCATGGAATGGACCTGACGCTCGGGGAACCTGATATCAAAGTCTGTAGGCGCAATTTCCGGGCGTGCCAAAGCGTAACCCTGCATCAGATTGACGCCGATGTCCTCACACAAGCTCAATTGATGCTCTTCCTCAAGTCCTTCGAACAGGCAATCGATATTTCGTTTCTGGAATTTCTCGACCATCATCCGCAGGAGGCCAATGCCTGCAGTCGTTTCAGAAAAGCGACGAACCCAAGCAGCATCAAACTTGATGACATCGGGCTGGACCCGGTCAACACGCTGAAGATCGGATTCGTCTGCCCCGTAATCATCCACCGCTATTTTGAACCGACAGGCGCGGAGGTGTTCGACCAAGCTCATCAAGGTTGTCTCCTCACCACCTTGCTCGGTGATTTCACTGACAACTCTGCTCGGACGGATTTTGGCTTGCCCGCAAGCCTCAACCATCCGTGAGACTTCCTTTTCCACATCGACCCCAAGTTTGAAGAGGTCAGGATTGAAGTTCACATAAAGGGTGGCGCTTTTTCGTCCAAATTTGCCCATATTGAGAATATGGAGCTCACGGCACAGCGCATCGACAAATAAAGCGTCATCGGGATCCACGGAAGCGAAGAATTCGCCCGGGGACGCAGGCTGATGGCCACGGAATGGCCGAATAAGTGCTTCATAGGCTTCAAGCGCAAAGTGACCGTCACGATCTCTGCTGAATATGGGCTGAAATGCAGTTTTGAGCACAAAAGGCCCGTAAGAAGACGTCAGTGCGCCTCTCTCGTCTTCGATGAATTGTGGTTCGATTCGTTGAGCGAGCATGTCAGGGCTCATATCTGGTTCCAGAAAGACGAGAATTATTGCGCAGTTCGGTCCAAGGTATTGGTCAAAGCTTTCTTGATGGTTAACCAATGGTCAACGAACGTCATATGGTCGCGCAAAACTTGCGCGTCGACGCAAGTTGGGACATATACGGGTTTCGGACTGGAATGCGCAGTTCCGATAAAATTCATGTAACCGCTCCGGAGCAAACAGATGGCCTTTCTCGCCGATGCCCTTTCCCGCGTAAAACCCTCCGCCACCATCGCCGTCGCTCAGAAAGCGCGCGAACTCAAGGCTGGCGGTCGTGACGTCATTGGCCTGGGTGCCGGTGAACCGGATTTTGATACTCCCGAGAATATCAAGGATGCAGCAATTGCTGCCATCAAGCGCGGTGAGACGAAGTATACGCCTGTGGCTGGTATTCCCGAATTGCGTGATGCCATTTCAAAAAAGTTCAAGCGGGAAAACGGTCTTGATTACGACCCATCGCAAATCATCGTGGGCACCGGTGGCAAGCAGATACTGTTCAACGCATTCATGGCGACGCTGAATCCGGGTGACGAAGTGATCATACCTGCGCCTTATTGGGTCAGCTATCCGGAAATGGTGGCGATCTGTGGTGGTGAGGTGGTCGAAGTGCCAACCACGCTGGAAAACAATTTCAAGCTGGTTGCTGCTGATCTGGAGAAGGCGATCACGCCGAAGACCAAGTGGCTGATCTTCAACTCTCCATCCAACCCGTCAGGTGCAGCCTATTCAGAAGCTGAACTCAAGGCGCTGACCGATGTACTCAAGCGCCACGCACATGTCTGGATCTTGACCGATGACATGTATGAGCATCTTACCTACGATGATTTTGTTTTCACCACGCCTGCGCAGGTGGAGCCGTCGCTTTATGATCGTACGCTGACGATGAACGGTGTATCGAAAGCCTATGCGATGACTGGCTGGCGGATTGGTTATGCGGGTGGCCCAAAGGCGCTGATCAAGGCTATGGATACGATTCAAGGCCAGCAGACTTCGGGAGCCTGTTCAATCGCCCAATGGGCTGCGGTTGAAGCGCTTAACGGGTCGCAGGATTTCATTCCCAAGAACAAGGAAATCTTCAAAGGCCGCCGTGATCTGGTTGTTTCAATGCTTAATCAGGCCAACGGCATCAATTGCCCGACACCTGAGGGTGCGTTCTATGTCTATCCATCCTGTGCGGGAACGATCGGCAAAACAGCCCCTTCAGGCAATGTCATCAAGACCGATGAGGACTTCGTCACAGAATTGCTGGAAGCTGAGGGTGTGGCAGTTGTCCATGGGTCGGCATTTGGCCTTGGTCCGAACTTCCGTATTTCCTATGCGACTTCTGAAGAAGCATTGGAAGAAGCCTGCAAACGTATCCAACGGTTCTGCGCAAATCTGCGTTAGCAGTGCGCCACCAGATGGTTGCAGAATGGACTTCATATCGAAACGATTTCAACAGGCCCCGCTCTCAAGGCGGGGTTTTTTGTTGAGCCATTTTTCACTCAAATGTGAGCGGCTTTGATTTGGTGGTTGTCTTCAAGGCGGGTTAGTTGACACCATACCCTGTTCCAGCAAGGACCTTGATCCATGACCCGATTTGAGTTTACGCGCACTGCACCAGCGTTCCATAAACGCCAGCCGTGGAAAATCAATGAGGCCGCTGCGACACCGGAAGCAATATTCTTGGAACGGCGGCGCATTCTCAAGGGAATGGGGCTCGGTGCTGCCGGTTTGATAGTTGCCGCAACCATGCGGACGGGCAGTGCCCATGCAGCAGCAGGTGGCGCGGCAACCAAAACAGCCGATCTTTATCCCGTCAGGCGAAATGAAGCCTTCAAGCTCGACCGTGATCTGACACCGGAAGAGATCAACAGCAAATACAATAATTTCTATGAATATGGATCGCACAAGCAGATTGCGGCGGCGGCAAGGAAAAATCTTGTGACTGATCCCTGGGACATCGAAATTGATGGACTGGTGGATAATCCCGAAACAATCAGCTTTGAAGATCTGGTGCGCGCAATGCCGCTAGAAGAGCGGCTGTACCGCCACCGCTGTGTTGAAGCCTGGTCAATGACCGTGCCATGGACTGGTTTCACGGTCGCGGATTTGCTTGCGCGGGTATCACCGAAACCTGAGGCGAAATATGTCCGGTTCGAAACCTTCAATGACCCTGATATGGCATCAGGTCAAAAACAAAAATGGTATCCTTGGCCCTATGTCGAGGCAGTGACCATCGAAGAAGCCAAGAACGATCTTTCGTTTTTGGTGACAGGAGCTTACGGCAAACCGCTCAATGCCGAGCATGGCGCGCCAATTCGTTTGGCACTGCCGTGGAAATACGGCTTCAAGTCAATTAAGTCGATCACCAAGATCAGCTTCGTTGCCGAACGGCCAATGAGTTTCTGGGAATCCATCAGTGCGGCTGAATATGGTTTTTGGGCCAATGTAAATCCGAATGTTCCTCATCGCCGCTGGAGCCAGGCGAAAGAACGTGTTCTTCATACCGGGGATGAAGTGCCGACCCTGCTGTTTAATGGTTACGGGGAACAGGTTGCAGACTTGTATGAGGGCTTGAGCAGCGAAAATCTCTACATGTAGCAGCCTAAATCCCACCGTCTGAGATTGTGCGCTTGCCTGTCGAACATCGGCATTAAAGGCAAAAAAAAAGGGCCCTGAGAAAAATCTCGGGCCCTAAAGGTGTGAAGGTAAAAAAAACCTCCAGAGGGGAACAGCTCATGCGGCGGCACTGGGAGGAGTGGCCGCCAAAGGTGCATCAGCTGAAGGCGATATGGTGATTTATTGTGCATAGCACAAGTTATTTTCACGCATGCCAGCTTTGCGTTTTTCGCATAGCAGTATCCGAGCCCCTACAATTTCGCAGGTTTTAGTAATTCCAGTTGCGCGCCTTGTTGATCAAAAAGTCTCTGAACGCCTTAAGTTTGGCCGCGTTGCGCATTTCTTCAGCATAACAAAAATAAGTATCGAATGTCGGGATTTCGGCTGGTATCTCCAGTTGCACAAGGCCGTCATCGCGATTGACCATATAGTCGGGCAACATCGAAATACCCGCACCATTCATGGTCAGGCGCCTGATGGCGGCTAGATTGTTGACCTGAATATGAGCTTGACGCGGATTGTCCAGTGGCCGTCCTGCATGCTCCAGCCAATTGACATCATGGAGATAGATCGGGGCTGGTTCGCCAAATGTGATGAGTCGATGATGGTCGAAATCCGCGATCGATTTTGGTTCGCGGTATCGCGCGATATAGCTCGGTGAGGCGTAGACGTGGAAATGCACGGTAAACAGGCGTCGCTGGATCAGATCAGGTTGTTGAGGCTGGCGTAGCCGAATGGCGCAATCAGCCTGGCGCATGTTGACGTCGAGTTCCTCATTATCGAGGATCAACTGAACCTGCATCTCGGGAAACAAGGTCTGGAATTCCTGAACCTTTTCGGTCAGCCAACCCTGTCCCAGACCTACGGTGGTTGTTATGCGCAGCTTGCCACTTGGCCGTTCGCGTGTTTCCGTGAGCTGGTTTTTGACCGCTTCCAGCTTCATGAGCACTTCATGGGCAGTTTTATAGAGCATCTCACCTTGTTCAGTGAGAATGAGCCCGCGTGCATGACGATTAAACAGCTTGGCGTTGACTTCCATCTCCAAGGAGCTGACCTGCCTGCTGATGGCAGACTGGGACAGGTGGAGTATTTCGGCGGCATGGGTGAATGAACCGGCTTCCGCGGCCGCATGAAAAATCCGCAGCTTGTCCCAATCGATTTGCATATCCCCGGCTCCTTCGTTTCAGCAGTGCTGGCGGCCAGCCGGTTTTCCGGTTGTGGTCATTCGGCGGCTAGGGCGTGGGCACCAAGACCCGCGATATAGCGCTCTGCTTCCAATGCGGCCATGCACCCCATTCCGGCGGCAGTCACGGCTTGGCGATAGATGTCGTCAGTCACGTCGCCTGCGGCAAATACCCCGGGAATATTGGTGGCAGTTGAATCAGGTGCCGTCCACAAATAACCATTCGGCTTTTGCTTCAGCTTGCCTTCGAACAGGCTGACCGCAGGGGCATGGCCGATGGCAACGAAGACACCATCTATGTCCATCTCGCGGGTTTCGCCCGATTGACGGTCTTTCAACTTGACTGCCCTGACAGCCGCCGGCATCGCGCCAACCGGCTCGCCGCCGATATATTCGAGAATTTCGGTGTTCCACAGATAGTCGACGTTTTTGAGCGCGAAGAGGCGTTCTTGAAGGATTTTTTCCGACCGAAGCTCATCCCTGCGATGAACAAGGGTGACTTTTTCAGCCAGATTGGCGAGATAAATTGCTTCCTCGACCGCAGTGTTGCCTCCGCCCACGACGATGACGTGCTTGCCGCGATAGAAAAAACCATCGCAGGTCGCACATGCCGAGACGCCAAATCCCATGAATTTCTTCTCACTTGGAATTTCCAACCATTTGGCCTGCGCGCCGGTGGCGATAATCAGTGAATCACAAGTCCATGTGGCGCCGGAATCCGTGCGCACAACGAAAGGCTTCTGGTCGAGGTCCACTTCTGAAACCAGATCATTGACGATCTCAGAGCCGACATGCTCCGCCTGCAATTTCATTTGTTCCATCATCCAGGGTCCCTGGACGGCTTCCGCATAGCCGGGATAGTTCTCGACTTCGGTCGTGATCATCAGTTGGCCACCCTGTTCCATCCCGGTCAGGATAACCGGCTTCAGCAGCGCGCGAGCTGCATAAATGGCTGCGGTATAACCGGCTGGGCCGGAACCAATGATGAGAACGGGAACGTGACGTGTTGACATGGAAGTATCCTGATTTGCGCTAACCTGCGCGGGCACCTTATCTCGAGGGTGTTCTACGCCGGATTGCATCCGATGCGCAAATGCTGCGCCGTGTCCCAATTTAGGTTTCCCCACCCCTCAGATTCAAGGTGCTAGTTTGTTTACGCACAAGACAAGCTGGGCTAACGGGTGGGACAAACGGAAAAGGCGGCATGAGCGGGTGGACAAAGCCATGGCGCGCGCAATAAAGTTGCGCCACTGGCGGCATGTCCGCTTTGAAGGGATTTCGTTTCCATGTTCAAGGCCGAACTTGATGCAATTGACTTGCGGATCTTGCAAGAGCTGCAAAACGACGGTCGTATGACAAATGTCGAATTGGCCAGGCGGGTTGGAATATCAGCGCCACCCTGTTTGCGCCGGGTCCGCAAACTGGAACAAGCGGGCATTATCACTGGTTACCGAGCGCTCCTCAATGCACCAGCACTTGAATATGACCTCGTTGCCTTCTGTATGGTGGGTTTGAAACATCAATCAGATGCAAATCTAAAGAGTTTTGCTGCAGCTACCAGAGATTGGCCGATTGTTCGTGAAAGCTGGATGGTATCGGGCGATACGGATTTTCTGCTCCATTGTGTGGCGCACAACCTTGGGCATTTTCAGGATTTCGTGGTCGATCAACTGACCGCCGACGAGAACGTCGATACGGTCAAGACCATGTTGACCATCCGCAAAGTCAAGGATGAAGGCCTGGTGGAGATTGTTGACCCGGATTGATGACTTTTCCGGGTAATTGAATGTTGGGCCTAATCCGCAGCCTGATCAAATTTTGCAATCAAGTGATCGGCGACGCCGCGTGCAAAGTCATCCGGCTTGCCGGCATTGTAGCCGGTTCGGACAATTCTTGTCAGTTCGGCCATCCGACCGGGCGTCGATAATATGTCGGCCAACAATTCGGTCCAGGCGTTTACGTCATGGGGCTTGGCAGAAGGCATCAAGCCCTGCGACACTTCATGCAAGATCGGGATGTCGCTATGAATGACCGGTTTGCCGTGGGCCAATGCTTCAGAAACACCCAGACCCCAACCTTCAGCGAGTGATGGGAACAAGCAGAATTTGGCGTTCCGATAGGCCCATTGAAGGCTGGAATCCTTGATCCTGTGGAGGACATGGATTTTATGGGCAATCGCGTTGGCGGCCTTGAGTTCTCGTTCGAGATCACTCCAGCCGTTACCTTTTCGACCAATCAAAACCAGGTCGGGCAAGTCTTCTGGTGGCAGGATCTTTGAAAGGCGGTTCCACGTAGCAACCAAAGACCACTGGCCCTTGCGGATGTCGATGGTCGAGCACATCAGGGCGAAGCGTTTGCCTTCCAATTGGGCAATCGGCGTGTCGTGAGTTGGATCCAAGGCAACCGAATTGGTTAGCCGGCAGACGTGAATATTGCTTTCATTTTCAACCCCCACCGTTGTGCGGCTCCAATCGTTCAAATCATCACGGGTTGTTGCTGAGATTGCAATGATGGTTGTCGGTTTGCTGAGGATTCGCTGGAAAAAGTCGCCCATTGTTCGCGTAAAGCGCCGGGAGGTGAATTCGGGGTTCCGGACCGGGATCAGGTCATAGACAATGTATGCTTCACGGCAACCGGCTGCCTCGACAGATTTTACGATGCCGCTGTTCCGGTTGACCTCATGGGAAACGAGGATGAACGGTTTGGGTTGTTTTTTCTGTATTTGCGCAGCGTTGGTCAATTTGCCAAAGCCGGATGTAATCCACGAAAAAGGAACTCGCAGGCCGGTAAAGCTCCACAGAAAAAGCCGTATCGTATGCTTGGTGAGATTGTATGCCGATCCGGTCCGACCTTCCGAACCGCTGATATCGCTGGCAAGACGGCGGACCGACTCCTTGTCTGCGAAATACAATTGTGTGGAGAGGTTTCGAAGTTTTGTGTGCTTGTTCGGAGCGACTTTCGAACGGTTTATTGCGACGATATCGCGTAAAAATTCGCGGGCCTTGGCATCGGCAATTCGATAACTCCCTGTCGCTCCATCCAGCATGCAAATTCCAAGTTCATCCGAATGGTCGAGCGCGTATTCGATGAGACCTAATTCCACTCTCTGCACACCGGTGCAAGGCTGTGGCCCCCAACGCAATATACCGATTGCATCGATCCAGATTTTGCGGTCACTAAATTTCATTTGGCGCTGGTTACTTTCTCTTTGGTTGTTGGATTTATCGCGGGGTTTAACGCTGTGCGAGTGGCTGATTGACAAATACTGAGGCGAATTTTGCCATGCCTAACCAACTTGCAATGCGCTTGGAATTGGGCAAAAGTCGCGTTCGAAATCCCCGTTCAGTCCGACCCCATAGGTCAAAACAGATTCTGCCGAGGCAACCATATCCGCAGAAAAAATGTAGCCGTCGTCACACTGACTCCCGACACGGACAAGGTCTCGTTGTCCGTCCGGCCGAGATGCGGCGGGCCATTTGAAAGAAGATGGTACGTTTTGCATGGTTTTTCAGTTTTTTGTTGATGCTGAGGCTACTCGTGGCACTGTTGGTTCGTGATATTAATCTCCACCCTTCGGAATGAGATTGTCCAGGATATCTTTCAGGTGTCTTGTAAATGCCGGGCGGCGGCGCTCAAAATCTGCTCGTGCGCGCTGACCCATTTCGGCAAGCACTGTGGTGGGCGTGGTCAGTATCGTTTCTATGGTTCGCTCCAGCGCAGCCTGATCTACAAAATAATTGGTACCCAGGTGCCGTGGCTCGGTGCGATTGTAGTTCACAAGAAATCCGGTCTCTGGGCTAACGAGTTCGTTCATCGGCGGGGCATCGGTGGTAACCACCACTGCACCGCAGGCCATGGCTTCCATGATGTAGTGGCCCCAGCCTTCAGATTGTGACGGACAGAGATGAATTCCGCTGCTGTTACGCAGCGCACCAAGGGTTTCTTCCGTCAGATAACCTGCATGCAGTGTTACATTCCGGGGTATTGTTTTGGGGGCGTGCTTTGCTTTTTGCACCAAAATCAGCTCGGGCCACTCGGGATGTTTTTCCCACACAGCAAGAATGTCGGTGGTGCCTTTGAGGGTGGAACCGCCTGCCAGATGAATGAAGCCGCGCCAGTTTTTCTCAATTGAAGGGATGAACTTGTCCGGTGAAGTAAAGCCGGTCCGTGTTGTTTTTATCCCGAGAGCAGAGAAAATGTCCTCCGCGTGTCTGGTCTTTGCCAGAACCATATCAATGTGTTTCAGTCGACCTATCTGACGGCGGGGATAGCGCTCCTGATGCGGCGCAAGAAGGTTTTTTCGGCCCGCGCGGCACCAGCCCGGTGCGACCCGTTCAATATGAAGAATAATATCGTAGCGTTTCTTCGAGAACAGTCGGTCCCACAGCGAGCGATTTGGCGAAGTGAAAGAAACGGAAAAACCGATTTCTTCAAATGCGACGGTGAACAGCTTGATGTCTTCGCTCAGACCATAGGCATTGTCACAGGCAACAATCAGCGCGGTTTTCATGCTTGTTCCCACAACTGGCGATAGGCTGTTTCAAGCGCTTTGGCTTCTTTCTCGAGTGCAAAGTTGGTTCTCGCTCGTTCCAGTCCAGCGCGCGCATGGCGAGCGGCCAGTTTGGGATCGTCGAGGTAGGTTTTGATTGCAGCTTTCAAAGCTTCGAGGTCGCCAGCGGGGGCCACTTGTCCCGTTTCGTCAACAGCAACGATGTCGCGGTAAGCACCCGCATCACTTGAAACCACTGCCGTTTCAGACGCCATCGCCTCAAGTGGAGTCAGGCCAAAGCCTTCATTGCGTGAAGGAGCGACACAGAGATTTATCCGGCGATACCAGGGTTTGATGTCAGCAACTTCACCCATGAAGTAGATCCGATCTGAAAGCCCTGCCGCTTCGACTTTTTCGTGCAATGTGGCCGCATAGGCACGGTTATCGGCGGTGACCCGCCCAAAAACTGCCGCTGTCCAATCTGGATAATCAGGTAGCAGATCGATCAGGGCATCAACGTAGAGATCGGTACCTTTCTGGTGCCTGATGCGGCCAAAACAGCCAATGCCGTATTTGCCCGGCAACCCGCTGGCCGCCCAGTCGCGCTCATCGTCGCTCGGTGGGCGAAATCGATCGAGATCAATGCCATGGGGAATTATGTCGTGGGGCAATTCGAGAAAAGAAGCCGAAGGCGTCGAGGTGGTAATGATCTTGTCCATATGACGCATCAACCACTTGGTATAGCGAGAGTGCTTGCGCTGGGCTTCTGATGTAAAAACCAGCTTTAAAGGTGCGCGAAAAAACCGGTTCAGAACCAGACCCGCCAACATCTCTGTATTGCGACGGGCATGCCAGATGCGAAATGGCCGCTCCTTTGGGCCAACCAGCAGCTCGGGGAGGGCTTTCAACGGAATCTTTGGCAGGCTATCGGGCAGGCCGGGACCAAGCGTTGCCACCTTGGTGCCAATGCGGCATTGCTCGGGAACAATCTGGATGATGACAGAGGTTACCCCTGACAAACGCCGTTTCAAGTTCGGCGCAATGACTTCAACGTGGCTGATGTCGATGGGTTCGCTCATGATCCCCCGTTCCCGCAAGCATGTGCGCCTGTAGAACTGGCATTCTAAACTGGTTGTACCTGAAATAAGGCTCGGCCTGGCAATTGCTAGTGCACCGGCCGGACTGTTCGGTTCAGCGCCAAATTACTTCGAGAATCTCGTAGGCTTTTGACCCGCCGGGTGCAACGACTTCGACGGAGTCGCCAACAGATTTGCCGATCAATGCACGCGAAATGGGTGAGGATATGGAAATCCGTCCAAGTTTCACGTCTGCCTCCTGATCGCCAACAATCTGGTAGAGGCGTTCTTCGTCTGTATCCTCATCAACCAGTTTGACGGTGGCGCCAAACTTGATGGTGTCGCCAGACATTTTTGATGGGTCAATCAACTCGGCGCGGGAAATCACGTCTTCCAAAATGCTAATGCGGCCTTCGTTGTGGCTTTGAGCTTCCTTGGCAGCATGATATTCGGCGTTTTCCGACAAATCACCGTGCGCACGTGCCTCTGAAATCGCCTCGATAATGCGTGGGCGTTCTTCCTGCTGGCGTTCACGCAGCTCTTCAACGAGCTTGGTGTAGCCGCCGTGCGTCATGGGAACTTTCTCAACCATCTACCTGTCCTCTTTCGATTGTCCTGCGGCCTGAACTTTGGCGCGGACATAAAAATTGAACGGCCCGCGATGTGGTCATTGCGGAGCCGTTCAAATGTTTCTGGCGCACTCTTTAGCAAATTCACCGGGAAAGTTCACCTGAAAAAATCAGGGTGCACTTTTCTTCAGAAAACGAGGTGCGGATAAATGACAATCACCGGGTTGGTTGGGTGGATTTGATGATGGGCAAGTCGCAGTTCAAGGTGATTTTCTGGTTCACCAGGGAAAGTGGTGTTCAACCCGTGTCATCTGCGGCAGTTGTCGTGGGTAGAGCCCCAATCGAAAGACGCATTGTTTCCCTTCATCGAAACCGTCAGATTGCCGTCCGAATAACGGGTACCTGAACCGGATCGGACCTGATTAAGACGCAATTCCCGGCCTCCGTCGATTGAGGCGAAGGCAGTTGATGTCCCGCCGCGGTTTCGAACCCGAACCACCAGTGGAATGCCCTCTGTGCAGGTGAAGCGGTATACCTTGTCACTACTGGCTTGTCTGTTGGCTCTCATGGTTGCGCCTGTAATCTGGTAAAGAGGCTGCATCGGGTCGTTTCCGGCAGCATAAAGCACAAGCTTTCTGTGAAGATCGAGTTGCAGCCTGACATTGCGACTGCGATCCAGAAGATAAACCGACCAGGCATCGCGTTGGACTTCAACGAATTTGTTGCTGCCGTTGGCGTTGCGTTCGGTCCAGCGTTTCCCGTTGAGCGTTATCTTTCCGCCGGGATAGGTGACTTCTGTGACGTTGCGGCCATTTATGCCGTTAAATGAAATCTGTTGGATGAAGCTGGATGGAGAGAATTCCAGATGGCCTGGTCCTGCAGGCATGGCGATAGCAAAGGCTGTTCCAAGCAAAAAAGTGGCAGGTACCAAAGCCATCAATGCGGCCTGTTTGAGTAAATATCTCATTTTTCACCTCGTTATAGAAAGTAACTTGAGCAGATTTTGGTTATATTAGCTGAACATGTGATTACTTGGTTGTAAAGTTGGAGGTGCGAATTTCGACAACTTGCCAATGACTTGGCAGAAGGCGCGTGAATTCTCAACACCAACTGAAATCTTGATATACAAATCTGCGTGTTTTATCCGCTAGCTGATGAATCATCTTGATTCAGCCGACCGAGGACAAATTTCTCGAGCTTGGCAAGTGTTTGATTTCCACCATCAACGACGGCGAATTCAAGAACGGCATTACGTTCCTCAACCGTCGGAAATACAAGAATCGTCGAAACATGTGTCTTTCCCGCGATGTCGTCAAACCTGATGATGCCACTGAAATGCGCCGGTTCATCCAATTCGCCGCCGTGATCGTAGGTGATCAGCGACGAAGCGGTGATCTTGGTATATTTTATCCAGTTGGGCCAAACCTTTCCGTCGGGACCATACATGGTGTAGCGCCACAATCCGCCGACGGAAAAATCCATCTCATGGGTCTCATTTCTAAAACCATCCGGCCCCCACCAAACATCAAGGTGCTTTGGATCGGAAAAGGCTTCGAAGACCAATTCGCAAGGTGCGGCGATGGTGCGTTCCACCTGCAAGATCTTGCGGGTATCGAGTTCCGCGATCATATCACTGGTCTCCTTCTTTCGTCAGCAGTCGTTCCAGCCTGTCGAAATTCTGTTCATTGGCGGATTGAAGGAACTTTTCCATCGCTTCATTCTCCTCGGTGCGGTCAAAAAACATTCGCCACGATAGCCGTGAGCCGTGATTTTCTTCGGTGAAATACATTTCAAGGGTAAAAACATGAACCGGTTCGTGGTGGGTCATCCGAATTGTCTCGCCCATGACAACCGCATCGAAAGTCCAGCGGTTGTGGAAAGGCGCGCCGTTGTCTGCTCTCATGGTGACCAGCCAACAGCCGCCTGTACTGAGATCAAACATCGATATTTCGTTGGTAAACCCTTCCGGACCCCACCAATGTTTCAATTGCTCGGGGTCTGCGAAAGCATTGAAGAGTGTTGCGCGGTCGACCAGAAACAAGCGCTCGTTGAGAATTTCAATTTTGTCGGTCATGGTTCAGTCTTGTCCTTGTCGCTGGTGCCCGCCTCGAGGCCGGCGACATAGTTTTCCAACCGGTCGAAGCGATGGTCCCAAAGTTTGCGGTAATCAGAGAGCCATCCATCGACGTCTTTCAGCGGCGCGGTTTCCAGCTTGCAGGGCCGCCACTGTGCGGTCTTGCCGCGGGAGATGAGCTTGGCCCGCTCCAGCACTTTGAGGTGCTTGGAAACGCCCGGCAGACTGATATCGAAGGGAGCAGCCAGTTCATTGACCGTGGCTTCGCCTTCCGCCAGTCGTGCCAGGATCGCACGTCGCGTCGGATCTGCGAGAGCGAAGAGCGTATCTGAAAGTGAATCCATTGCCATATTTAACCAATCTATTAATAAGCTAATTGGTTAAATACAAGAGAAACAAAAACCGGTCAAGCTGCTGCCGGACCGGCTTTCCTGTTTTTAGTGGTTCAAGCCGCCGGGAAGTAGCTCTGCAGTGGTCTGACTTCCAGATTACCAGCTTTCAGTGCCGAGATGGCGCGGGCCGCGGAATGGGCGCCTGCCAGCGTGGTGTAATAAGGCACCTTTTGCATCAGGGCTGCACGGCGCAGTGATTTGGAGTCCGAGATCGTCTTGGCGCCTTCGGTGGTGTTGACCACCAACTGGACTTGACGGTTGCGAATGGCGTCCTCGATATGGGGGCGGCCTTCCAGCACCTTGTTGACCAGCTCGACCGTATAGCCTTTGGCTTCCAGGAAGCGTGCGGTGCCGCGGGTTGCCATCACCTTGAAGCCATCGGCGGTCAGTATCTTGATGATCTCGACCATTGCTTCCTTGTCTTCGTCGCGGACCGATACAAACACGGTGCCCGAGCGTGGCAGATCGACGCCCGCACCCAACTGGCTTTTGGCAAAAGCCAATGCATAGTCTGTATCAAGCCCCATGACTTCGCCGGTGGATCGCATTTCCGGTCCCAACAGCGTGTCGACGCCTGGGAACTTGGCAAAGGGGAATACGGCTTCCTTGACCGCAATGTGGTTGAGTTGCTTGTGGTCCGGAGTCCGGCCGTAAGCCGCATAGGCTTCGGCCAGTTTTTCACCGGCCATGATGCGTGCGGCCACCTTGGCAATAGGTGCTCCGACCGTTTTGGCAACAAAAGGCACTGTGCGTGAAGCGCGCGGATTGACTTCGAGCACATAGATCACGCCATCCTTGATGGCGTACTGGACGTTCATCAGGCCGCCAACATTCAGTGCCTTGGCCATGGCGATGGTCTGGCTTTCCAGTTCCGCGACCACTGCATCAGACAGCGTATGCACCGGCAGTGAACAGGCTGAATCACCCGAGTGGATGCCTGCTTCCTCGATGTGCTCGAGAATGCCCGCAATGTGCACACTCTCACCATCGCATAGGCAATCGACATCAACTTCGGTGGCGTTGGTCAGGTAGCTGTCAAAAAGCAGCGGATTGGTGCCCAGCAGCGTATTGATCTGACCGGTCTTGTCGTTCGGGTAGCGGGCCTTGATTTCCTCTGGCACCAGCTCTGGCACGGTGCCGAGCAGATAGTTGGAAAGATTGGTCTCATCGCGGATAATTTGCATGGCGCGGCCACCCAACACATAGGACGGGCGCACAACCAGTGGGAAACCGATTTCGGTTGCCACCAGCCGGGCCTGCTCGACCGAGTGGGCGATGCCGTTTTTCGGCTGGTTGAGACCAAGCTTCATCAGCAGCTTCTGGAAACGGTCACGATCTTCTGCCAGATCGATGGCGTCGGGTGCAGTGCCCAAAATCGGAATGCCTGCTTGTTCCAGTGCGTTGGCGAGTTTCAATGGAGTCTGGCCGCCGAACTGTACGATGACGCCGACCAGTTCGCCGCGCTGTTTTTCAATCCGCAGGATTTCCAGCACGTCTTCGGTCGTCAAGGATTCAAAGTAGAGCCGGTCGGAAGTGTCATAATCGGTCGAAACCGTTTCCGGGTTGCAGTTGATCATGATGGATTCATACCCTGCATCGCCCAATGCGAACGCGGCATGGCAGCAGCAATAATCAAACTCGATGCCTTGGCCGATCCGGTTGGGCCCGCCGCCCAGAATGACAACTTTCTTGCGATCCGAGATTTGTGATTCATCAGCCGGCTGGCCGAGGAACGGAACTTCGTAAGTCGAATACATATAGGCTGTTGGCGATGCAAATTCGGCAGCGCATGTATCAATCCGCTTGTAGACCGGGTGAATACCGAGTGCATGACGCTTGGCCATGACTGCTTTGGCCGTTGAGCCGGTCAGGCTCGCCAACCTCTGGTCAGAAAATCCGTTGGCCTTGAGCAGACGGAAATTTTCGGCGTCTTCCGGCAGACCGTGTTCGCGCACGCGGGCTTCGAGCACCAAGAGCGCCTGTATCTGCTCGAGAAACCAGGGATCGATCCTGCTGATCGCGTGAACGTCCTCAATCGGCATGCCGAGGCGCAATGCCTGTGCAACCATACGCAGCCGGTCCGGCGTCGCCGTACCGATTGCCGCCTTGATAGCGTTTTCGTCGTCACCTTCACCGATACCCGGAATTTCGATTTCATCGAGGCCGGTGAGGTCTGTTTCCAGCCCGCGCAATGCTTTTTGAAGCGATTCGGCAAATGTCCGGCCAATGGCCATGACTTCACCGACCGACTTCATGGCGGTGGTCAGCAAGGGTTCGGCGCCAGGGAATTTTTCAAAAGCAAACCGCGGGATCTTGGTTACGACATAGTCGATGGATGGTTCAAAGGAGGCCGGTGTTGCACCGCCGGTAATATCGTTGTCGAGTTCGTCAAGCGTGTAGCCGACTGCAAGTTTGGCGGCGACCCTGGCGATCGGAAATCCTGTGGCCTTTGAGGCCAGCGCCGAAGAACGCGATACGCGGGGGTTCATTTCAATGACGACAAGGCGACCGTCTGCGGGATTTACTGCGAACTGAACATTGGAACCGCCGGTTTCCACACCAATCTCGCGCAGCACCGCGATCGAGGCATTGCGCATGATCTGGTATTCTTTGTCAGTCAGCGTCAGGGCCGGTGCAACGGTAATTGAGTCACCCGTATGCACACCCATTGGGTCGACGTTCTCAATGGAACAGATGATTATGCAGTTATCCGCCCGGTCACGGACCACTTCCATCTCATATTCTTTCCAGCCAAGAACCGATTCTTCGATCAGAACTTCGGTTGTCGGCGATGCATCGAGACCGCGCTCAATGATGTCGAAGAATTCCGAGCGGTTATAAGCGATGCCGCCGCCGGTTCCGCCAAGTGTAAATGATGGACGAATGATGGCCGGGAGGCCAACCTCGTCAATGGCGCGTGCGGCCAGCGCGATAGCGTGGTCCATATAGCGTTGCTTGCGGTCACCCTCACCGAGGTTCCACGTGTTCTCCAGTTCATCAAGCGCGTTGTTCAGCTCGTCACCAGTTAGCGTTTGGCGCAGTTGGGCGCGCTCGGTCTCATGGGTGCGGCGGTCGGCTTCCTTGATTTCAGTCGCATTGGCGAGAAAGGATTTCGGGGTTTCCAGTCCGATTTTCGCCATGGCTTCGCGAAACAGCGAGCGGTCTTCAGCCTTGTCGATGGCATCTGGCTGCGCGCCGATCATCTCGACATTATAGCGCTCGAGCACACCCATGCGGCGCAGCGACAACGCAGTGTTCAGTGCTGTCTGACCGCCCATGGTGGGAAGCAGGGCGTCTGGGCGTTCCTTGGCGATAATTTTTGCCACCACTTCAGGGGTGATGGGTTCGATGTAGGTTGCATCGGCCAGGTCAGGGTCGGTCATGATGGTTGCGGGATTGGAATTGACCAGAATGACCCGGTAACCCTCTTCCTTCAGCGCCTTACAGGCCTGTGTGCCCGAGTAGTCGAACTCGCAGGCTTGGCCGATAACAATCGGACCGGCTCCGATGATCAGGATGGACTCAATGTCGTTACGTTTTGGCATGGGGCTAATCTATCCATCGTGCGGCCGCGCGAAACCACCACGGAAGGACCCGCGGGGTGTGTGGCCGAAAATTGTCAGGCTAGGCGCGCCTTATATGGGAGACTGGCGCTCTATGGAACCCCGGAAATCAGGTTGTGAAGTGGAAGTTTTGAAACGGCGTCGAAAAAACGCCAACGGAGCTTTCATGGAAGCGGATTATCGGTCGAAATTTGCCGAACTACTCTGCCGGTACCGGAGGGGCAGCTTCGTCGGCAACTTTCAGCACGAGGTCGAGAAAGCCGGGGAAGCGACTATCTAAATCGTCGTTCCGAATGGACACAAATTTGCAGGTGCCTCTGGGTTCCACGCGAATAATTCCGGCTTCGCGCATTTTGCCCAAATGGTAGGTGAGGTTGGATTTTGAGGCCAATTGTGTGAAATCCGCGCACATCAGTGGCTCGTTCTGCCGACGCGACAGCAAACCCAATATGGCAAGGCGCGTCGAATCACCCAGTGCGGCCATCACCTTGGCAAGGTCGATTTCATTTGTCGGCGGATGAAAGCTCATAGGTTGAATGTACGGTTTTTTCTGGCCTGTTCAAGACGCTGTTGCATTGAGTCAAGGCGAAATTGCATCTGCGGACAAAACTGTGTGCTCATGAGTGCTGCTTTCCCTTCCAATTCTGTCGACTTCAACGAGCGCCATCGCGCATTGGCCGTCCGTGCCTGATCAGACCAAACGCAACAATTTTGGGCTTTTTTGTCCCCGTATCAGTAAATCAGGCGTAAGAATGGATATGCTAGGCAGAAAATTCTGACGAGTATGACGCCGTTCGAGCGGCACTGGGGGTGATAAATGATCAAAACAATGGTGATGGTGGTGATGCTTGCCATGTCAGCGGGAACTTTGGTTTTGGCCAACGCAACGCAACTGAAGATGAAAGACTGGCCTTTGCCTGTCCAAGCCTATGTCTTGAAAGAAGCTGTAGGGGTTGGGGTGGAAGATCCGTTCAGGCTGAGCATTGATCCCGTTGCTGATTTTTCCATTCCCGCTGTTGAGCAAAGCGACCTGAACGCAGACGGGTTTGAGGACTATCAGGTCCAACTCTGCCAGTTCGATGCCTATCAGTTCAGAACCAATGGATACGCCTGTGCGTTCGGTAACCTCATTCTGTCCATGGAAGGCTATGGCTATTCATACTTGAACATAAATGGCGTCATCAAAGATGCTCGGCAGGGTGCGGCGCCCGAAATTATCGTTGAAGAACGTTGTTTTGAAGACACCTGCGGTGACTATCTTCACGATGTCGTCTATCGCGTCGAAAACGATGAGAATGGCGCATTGGCGCTGGTCGAGATTGACAAGTGCAAGTCCGACACCTGTTTGTTTGACAACTGACCGGAACTGAGTTCGAACCCAAAGGCAAACAATGATCATCGTCCATTATCTGGAAAATTCGCGTGCACACCGTGCGCTTTGGCTCCTCGAAGAACTGGGCCTCGACTATGAAATCCGGACATACAAACGTGGTCCAGATTTGCGCGCGCCGGCCGCGCTGAAGGAAGTTCATCCGTTGGGCAAATCGCCGATTATCGAAGATGACGGCGTCATTGTTGCCGAAAGTGGGGCTATCACCAGCTATTTGCTGGATAAATTTGGGGACGGTCGGCTGGTTCCTGACTCCGACGAGGGCAAGTTGCGCCATACCTATTGGCTGCACTATGCGGAAGGCTCGGCCATGCCGCCTTTGTTGATGAAGCTGATTTTTGACGCCATTCCCAAACTGGTACCGTTCTTTATCCGGCCATTTGCAACTGTGATTTCAAAGGGCGTGACGGCCAAATTGATCGGTCCGCAACTCGACAGTCATTTGGCATTCTGGGAAATGGAACTGTCGCGCGACGGCTATTTCGCTGGCTCCAAGTTCTCTGCTGCTGACATCATGATGAGTTTTCCAGTCGAAGCTGGCCTGAGCCGAATGACCGTCAAGGGAGAAACGGGCTCCATCGCCACCTGGCTCGAAGCGATCCGATCGCGCGAAGGCTATAAGCGGGCGCTCGAACGGGGCGGCGCCTATGCGTTCTCGCGGTCAACTGTCTGAAACTGGTTCTGAACAATCTTTGTGCTGACCTTTTCATGCGTTGCCGCTAAGGTACGCGTATCAATGACATGACTTCCGGAGCTAACGATGGAATGGAAAGGCCGACGCCAAAGTAAGAACGTCGAAGATCAGCGCGGCGCGCGCGGTCGTGGTGGTTCACCTTTTGGCCGCGGCGGCTTGCGCCTGCCGACCGGAGGAATGCGCGTAGGCAAAGGTGGCAAAGGCGGGTTGGTTTTCCTGATTATCGCCGGGCTTGTGATCTGGTTTATGGGCGGCAATCCGCTCGATGTCTTAAGCGGCGGCGGATCGGTTGTTTCCACTCAAACTCCGTCTGCGCAGTCCACAGCACGCAATGACGAAATGAAACAGTTTGTTGCAACAATTCTGGCTGAGACGGAAGACGTCTGGAACGGCATTTTCGAGACCCAGGGTGCGGATTATCCTGATCCAACGCTAGTGCTTTTCTCGGATCAGGTGAAGTCGGCCTGCGGATTTGCAAGTTCTGCGTCGGGTCCGTTTTACTGTCCCGGTGACAGCAAGCTTTATATCGACCTGAGTTTTTATGACGAACTGGCCAACCGCTTTGGAGCGTCGGGTGACTTTGCACAGGCATATGTGCTCGCTCACGAGGTAGGCCATCATGTTCAGAACATCATTGGTGTGTTGCCCAAGTTCAATCAGATGCGCCGGACCATGAGTGAAACCGAGGCCAACCGGATGTCGGTCAAGGTTGAATTGCAGGCAGATTGTTTTGCCGGGATTTGGGGCCATTTCACCGCGCAGAAAGGCTTGCTGGAGCAAGGCGATCTGGAAGAGGCATTGAATGCTGCCAAGCAGATTGGCGATGATACACTGCAGCGCCGCAGCCAAGGTTATGTGGTGCCTGAGAGCTTCAATCATGGCACATCCAGCCAGCGGCAGGAATGGTTTGCCCGCGGCTTCAGGAGCGGTCGGTTGGAATCCTGCGATACATTCAATAGCCCGCTCTGATCATTCCATGAATTCTCCTGATTGATCAGTCTTACGGCTGGTCGGCAGGGCTTTGCTGGGTTAAAAACAACAGCAGGCGCCGAATCCGGACCCCCGGAACGGCGCTTTTTGCAGTTTTTGAGGCCGAAACATGTCTGTGCCTTTCGATAAAAATCAAACTGTTGCAAAGGCTCCCCTGTCCTGGGGTGGGCACATTCGCGCCACTTTGGCGCTGGGCCTGCCATTGGCCGGTGCGCAGTTGGCGCAAATGGCCATCAACACCACTGATGTGGTGATGCTGGGCTGGTATGGAACCGCTGAACTCGCAGCCAGTGTATTGGCGACCCAGGCATTTTTCGTGATCTTCATGTTTGGCGGCGGTTTTGCCCATGCCGTTGTCCCGATTGCATCGCAGGCCGAAGGCAGAAACGATGAACAGCAGGTTCGCCGTTCCGTGCGGATGGGATTATGGATTGCAGCTCTGTTCAGCCTGCTGGTCATGCCGATACTCTGGAATATCGAACTCTTGCTCACCTGGTTCCAGCAAGAGCCGGCTTTGGTGAAATTGGCGGGCGAGTATATGCGGATTGCCCAATGGGGCATGTTTCCGGCAGTTGGCGCACTCGCGTTGCGGTCTTTCTTTTCGGCTGTTTCCCGCACGCAGATCATTTTGTGGTCGACGATTGTCGGAACGATATCGAACGCCTTTTTCAACTGGGTATTCATTTTCGGAAATCTCGGTTCACCCGAGCTTGGGGTGCGTGGCGCAGCAATCGCCTCGGTCGCCTCGACGCTGATGATTTTTCTCGTGCTGGTATTCTGGATTGCGGCACGTCCCTATTTTGCCCGCTATGAGCTGTTTGTCCGGTTCTGGCGGCCGGATTGGTCAGCTTTTTTCGAGATCCTGAAGCTCGGATTGCCGATAGCCATCACCATTGTTGCTGAGGTCAGCTTGTTTTTCGCTTCTTCGGTGATGATGGGTTGGTTGGGTACTGTTGCACTGGCAGCCCATGGTATTTCCCTGCAATTGATTTCGTTGGCATTCATGATTCCACTTGGGTTGTCGAGTGCGGCCACGGTCCGTGTTGGACAGGCTTTCGGGCGTGCTGATGGGTCCGGTCTGAAAATGGCCGCCAAGTCCTCGCTGGTTGTTGCTGCAGTGATTGCCTTTGCATCCGCCATGGTGCTTTGGCTTCTGGCCGGACCATTGGTAGGGCTGTTTCTTGACAATAGTGAACCGGATGCAGCAATCGTTTTGGCAACTGCAATTCCATTGCTGATGGTGGCCGCAGGCTTCCAGTTTTTTGATAGTATGCAGGTTACAGGGGTCGGCCTACTGCGCGGGCTCAAGGATACCCGCAGGCCGCTGATTATCGCTGTTATCAGTTACTGGGCCATCGGCATGCCGACTGCATATCTTCTCGGGATAAGGGCCGGTTTTGAAGGCCCAGGGATTTGGTCGGGATTGGCAATCGGTCTGGCTGTGGCAGCAGTTGCGCTGAATTTGCGGTTTTTCCGGATGATGCGCGAATTGTCATTCACCTGACGGGTTCAGTCGTTCTTGTTCGGCCCTGAAACCACTTCCACCGGCGTACGCATGATGATTTCCCGGTGCGGGAACGGGATCGAGATGCCGGCCTCTTTGAATGCATCCCATAGCGCCATCAGTACCTGACCGCGAATATTGGTGAGACCGCCCTGTGGATCATCGATCCAAAATCGCAACTTGAAATCAACTGATGACGAGCCAAAGGCGGTCATCCAGCAAACCGGTCTTTGCGTTGTAAGCACGCGGTCAACGCGTTCAGCAGCTTCGATTGCCAGCGGAATCACCTGATGGGGATCGCTGTCATAGGAGACACCAAAGTCCACATCCAGACGTATTTTCTTGTCGGAGAACGACCAATTGACCACCTTCTGGGTGATGAAATCCTCGTTCGGGATCAGGTACTCACGTCCATCTCGGGTAATGACCGAAACGAAGCGTGAGCGCAATTCGCGGATCCAGCCGAAAGTGTCGCCCAACTCGATTGTATCTCCGGGCTTGATTGAACGGTCTGCAAGGATGATGACGCCCGAAATGAAGTTCGAGACAACCTTTTGCAAACCGAAACCCAATCCGACGCCGATGGCACCGGAAAATATGGTCAAGGTTGTCAGATCAAGCCCGATGACATTGAGTGCCACCAGTCCGGCAACCACGCCCAAAGTGATGTGGATCGTCTTGCCGGCGAGAGCCTTGAACGATGGTGAAAGATCACTGGTTCTCTGAATGCGGGTTTCGAGGAAGCGTCCTGTAAGGTGTGCCATCCAGAGCAGGAGTGCCAGAATGACAATAGCGCGCAGGACCAAAAGCACCGAAAGCCGGAAATCTCCCAGATTGATTGCGAGGACATCCATAATTTCCGCAAGCTCGGAACGGACGTCAAGCACTCCGGCTGCGGTATAGATGAAAAGGCCGAACGCAATCATCCGCGCCAAAAACCGGTTCTGGATAATGCGGGTGAGAACTGAAGCGGCGAGCCAGGTAATTGCCAGCACCAGGGCCAGAGAAACCAGGTAACTGCGGCTCGGCCAGGTGGCCTGCAAGAGCACGGCCCGCGACAACGCCAGCAGGATGATGAAGCCCATCCATTCGCTGCGCCGCATGAAGGCGATAATGACCCGCAACAGGCCGGGATTGCCTTTGATTCTACGCGCACGCGCCTCCAGAGCCGGCTCCACCTTGAGTGAAACCAGCCAGCCGACGAAAAAACAAGCAGCAATCAGAAGCAGCTGATAGAGCGTCCAGGGCTGGGACAAATAGCCCCCAAGCCAACCTAACGCCTGTTCCGACTTGCCCAACAGCTGTGATGTATCGATTTCTCCCATCGCACCAAGGATATAGCTTTGGCGGGAAAAGGAAACATCCGGGTTTTTGTCAGCGTTCGGCCAGTAAAGCCTCGCCTTTTGGTTCGCGAACCATGTTCATGAAACGGCGGAACAGATAATGGCTGTCTTGTGGGCCGGGTGAGGCTTCCGGATGGTGCTGGACGGAGAACACCGGCTTGCCGACCAAGCGAAGTCCGCAGTTCGAGCCGTCAAACAGGGAGACGTGGGTTTCTTCCACACCTTCCGGCAGGCTGTCTGACGAAACCGCGAAGCCGTGGTTCATGGAGACGATTTCCACCTTGCCGGTGGTGTGGTCCTTGACCGGGTGATTGGCGCCATGGTGACCCTGATGCATTTTGGTGGTGGCGCCACCAAGCGCCAGCGCAAGAATCTGGTGGCCAAGACAAATTCCAAAAATTGGAGTACCGGTTTCGATCAGTTTGCGGATTTCATGGACTGCATATTTGCCGGTGGCTGCCGGATCGCCGGGACCGTTGGACAAAAAGATGCCATCTGGCTGAAGCGCAATAATGTCTTCAGCTGACGTACTGGCTGGTACCACCGTCACCTTGCAGTTCAACCCGGTGAAAAGACGGAGAATATTGCGTTTGACGCCAAAATCCATCGCCACGATATGAGCTTTGTCTGCTTTCTCATCGCCGCCACCAAAGCCGCTATTCCAAGCCCAGGGGGCCTCGGTCCAGCTCGATGACTGGCCAGATGTGGCGTCAATTGCCAGATCAAGACCCTCTAATCCACTCCAGTTCCTGGCCAGAGCTTTCAACGCATCCAAATCAAAATTGCCGTCGGGGTCATGGGCGATAACGGCGTTCGGCATGCCATTTTCGCGGATCCACGTGGTTAGCGCACGGGTGTCGATCCCGGTCATGGCAACAATGCCACGGGCTTTGAGCCAGCCGTTGAAGTGACCGGCAGAGCGGTAATTGGACGGGTTGGTGATGTCTGACTTGAAGATCGCGCCCACCGCACCTTTGCGGGCAGCTGGTGTGAGATCTTCGATATCTTCGTGATTGGCGCCGATATTGCCAATGTGCGGGAAGGTGAAAGTGACGATCTGTCCGAGATAGGACGGGTCAGTCAAAATCTCCTGGTAACCGGTCAGGGCTGTGTTGAAACATACCTCGGCCTGCGCGGTGCCGGTGGCACCGGCGCCGGTTCCTTCGATCACTGTGCCGTCGGCGAACACCAGAACGGCGGTCGGCTTTTTCAGGCCCCATGCTTCGGTCATCATTCTGTCCCTTCGTTTGCGGCCTCATTGGCGTTCCGAAAGTCTTCACTTTCGGGGGGCCTTGAATTGCATCAGGTCGCATGCCATCTATTGGCGGGTTCAGGATCGGGTCCTGAAAGAGATCGGGTGAATTTACCGATCAGCCTTCAGGTGCAATCCGCGCTTGGTGTGTCATGCAGGCCCGAGACATAATCAAGTCGGTTTACGCGGTCAATGTGCCAAACAAGACGAACCAGTGCCGAAACTGCCAAATCGCTCGGTAATTCGAGCCAAAAGTGGAACGGACGGCGTCTGAGTGCGCAAATGATCCATTATCCGGAGATATTCCATGTTGCGTGAGCAAATTACCGAAAAGCTGACACTTGCGATTCGGGACAAAAACAAGCTGAGAACAGCAACCCTTCGTCTGGTTCTCGCCGCGATCAAGGATCGTGACATCGCCAATCGCGGTCAGGGCAAGGAATTGGTCAGCGATGAGGAAATCCTCGGAATCCTGACCAAGATGATCAAGCAACGCGAAGAATCTGCAAAGATTTATGAGGAAAACTCCCGACTGGAGCTTTCTCAGCAGGAACGCGACGAAATTGCCGTGATTTCAGAATTCATGCCGACGCAACTGGACGAGGACAAAATCCGCGAACTTTGCGCTTCAATGGTTGCTGAAACCGGGGCCAGCGGGTTGCGCGACATGGGCAAATGCATGAATGCACTGAAGGAACGCTATCCGGGGCAGATGGACTTCGGCAAGGCGTCCTGTGTGGTCAAGGGCCTGCTACAGTAAAGCTTATTGCTTCGAAATTCGAATGCAGCCTGATCAATTGAATTGGTCAGGCTGTTTTTGTTGGTTGTCACGAGTAGAGGAAATCGCAATTAAGCGGTAATTCTTGGTTGATGCGAGTGAGATTGCCATTGGTTTCTGGTCCGTCCAAGGCCTATATCGTGAAATCAGTTTTTGCCGGTTTGATTTGAGACCGGATAATACACGGAGCAGAGATTGCGTTTTTCCCCGTCATTCCTTGATGAAATACGTGATCGCGTCCCGATTTCGGACGTGATCGGTCGTCAGGTAACGTGGGACCGAAAGAAGACCAATGCAGCGCGCGGTGATTATTGGGCCTGCTGCCCTTTTCACGGCGAAAAATCACCCAGTTTTCATTGCGAAGATCGCAAGGGCCGCTACCACTGTTTCGGCTGTGGTGTTTCCGGCGATCATTTCCGCTTTCTCACCGATCTGGAAAACCTGAGTTTCCCGGAAGCTGTCGAGCGGATTGCCGATATGGCGGGAGTCGCATTGCCTGCGCCTGATCCGGAGGCCGAAAAGCGCCAACGCCAGCGGGCAAGCCTTGAAGATGTGATGGAGATGGCGGCGGTGTTTTTTGAAAACCAGCTGCAATCTGCAGTCGGTGCCAGAGCGCGTTCCTATCTCCGGGACCGCGGCTTGTCCGGCAAGACGATCGAAACCTTCCGGTTGGGTTACGCGCCGGAAAGCCGTAATGCCTTGAAAGAACATTTGGCAAGCAAGGGCATCGACAAAGGGCAGATTGAAGCTTGCGGTCTGGTTGTTCACGGACCTGAAATCGCGGTTTCCTACGATCGGTTTCGCGACCGCATCATGTTTCCGATCCTCTCGGCGCGTGAACGGGTGATTGCCTATGGCGGGCGGGCGTTGTCATCGGACGCACCAGCCAAATATCTCAATTCCAACGAGACTGAGCTTTTTCACAAGTCCAATGTCTTGTTCAATTATGCCCGCGCCCGGCGTGCGGCGGGGCAGGATGGAACGCTGATTGCGGTTGAAGGCTATATGGATGTCATCGCGCTCCATCAGGCCGGAGTTGAGAATGCTGTTGCGCCATTGGGCACGGCCTTGACCGAGAACCAGCTCAAATTGTTGTGGCGCATTACGCCAAGTCCGGTGTTGTGTTTCGATGGCGATGAAGCGGGTCAGCGTGCGGCCAGCCGGGCAGCCGATCTGGCGTTGCCATTCATCGGTCCGGGCCGGACCATTCGGTTTGCATTGCTGCCGCCGGGCAAGGATCCGGATGATCTGGTGCGAGACGAAGGGCGAGGGGCCTTTGACCGGATTATCGATGCAGCCCGTCCGCTTGCCGAAATGCTGTGGGCGCGCGAAGCAGGTGCTGGTGTTTACGAAACGCCGGAATCACGTGCTGAACTAGAGGCCCGCCTGCGCAAGATTACCGGCACGATTGCTGATGAGAGTGTGCGCCGCCACTACCAGCAGGACATGCGCGACCGTCTTTATTCCTTCTTCAGCAATGGGCGGAGTGGCGGGCAAAATCGTCGTCAGGGTGCGGGCCGGGAGGGCGCGCAACAGAATTATCGTGGCGGTGGCAGGCGAAATAACCCTGCAGGAGGCGCAAGCGGTTCCATCGGCGGTATCTCGGACAGGTTGGCACAATCGGCGCTGGTGCGCGGATCAACCAATCTTCCGTCCCTGCGGGAGTCAGTGTTGGTCATGACAGTGGTCAACCATCCGCAAATGCTGATTGAGGATTTCGACGAGCTCTCAACGCTGGATTTCGACGACAAGGTGCTCACCCGCATCTGGAGGATTCTGCTTGATTGTACGGCGCGGATAGGTGGCGCAGACAGGGAAGGCGTGCTTTCAGCTCTTTCTGACCAAGGGATGAGTGACCATGTAGATCGTGTGTCGGCGCAGATCCGCAATGCGCGGGTGTGGACTGCGACCGAAGAAGCCGCAACCGAAGATGCGTGGGAGGCCTATCGCCAGGCCTTGGCGTTGCATCGGCGGACGCGCGCACTGAAATGGCAAAAACTTGAACTTGAGCGAGACATAGCGCAAGCAACAGAACAGGCAGATGAAAGCGATGATCATGATGCCATTACCCGGCTGATGCGGGCGCTCGGCGAAGTTCAGATGGAATTGGCCAGACTGGAAAACCAGGAAGCCATTATTGACGGTTTTGGCGTTTTGTCAGGCCGTGTGCGCACCAGTCGCGACTAGGTGAAACGAATAGCGAATGGCAAATGTTGCCGAAATGACGGCTGCGGGCAAAATAACGGTTCCAAGAGCAGGAGAATCGCCATTGTGAACGCTCTGGCCTCTTGTAGATGGGCTCGAAGCTCCTACATCAGTTGGCAACTCAGCAGTACGACAAGCTGCAATCATACGAAAAACCCGCCTAAAATGCGGTTTTTGGCTGATAAAACTTGACGGATGACATTTTTGTGGGAATCACCTGTCGAAAGAAAAATGCGTCTGCTCCGATCCAATTGCCAATTGGATGTGCTTTGTGCATCCGATCCGTCGCTGATCATCGCCGGTAAGCTGATGATCGGTGCATTTGGCAAGCATGGTTAACAGGCCGTTAGGGATGGGTAGGGCACAAAGGGTGGATATGATTCGTCCGGCCTCGTCCAGACCAGCGCGATAAAAGGCGGGAGGCAATAGCCTCGATCCGGACAGGATAGCGCCAAAACATTCGGGAAGTGATTGCCCATGGCAAGTAAAGTTAAGGAAGCAGCGGAAGACACCGAGAACGAACGCGAAGGCGGCGCTGATAGCCCACTTCTCGATCTGACCGATGATGCCGTCAAGAAAATGATCAAAACCTCGAAAAAACGAGGTTATGTGACCATGGACGAGCTCAATTCCGTACTGCCTTCCGAAGAAGTGACCTCTGAGCAAATCGAGGACATTCTGTCCATGCTGTCCGATATGGGCATCAATGTGGTTGAGGATGACGAGGCGGGCGAAGAGTCAAATTCGGATTCTGAGGCTGCGGAAACTGGAACCAGCGAGAGCAGTGAAGTTGCTACAACCGCGGGTACAGCCGTAACCACAGCCAAGAAAAAAGAGCCGACCGATCGAACCGATGATCCTGTGCGCATGTATTTGCGCGAAATGGGATCTGTGGAGCTTCTGTCACGCGAGGGCGAAATTGCCATCGCCAAGCGCATTGAGGCCGGTCGCGAAACAATGATCGCCGGGCTTTGCGAAAGCCCGCTGACTTTTCAGGCCATCATCATCTGGCGCGAAGAACTCAACGAAGGCATCACCCTTCTGCGTGAGATCATCGATCTGGAAACAACTTTCTCCGGTCCGGAAGCCAAGGCCGCGCCGCAGTTCCAGAGCCCTGAAAAGATTGAAGCCGATCGCAAGGCAGCTGAAGAAAAAGAAAAGGTCCGCGCTGAGCGGGCCGCTTCTGATGACGTCACAAATGTCGGCGGCGAAGGCATTTCCGACGATGATGACGACGAGGATGATGAATCCAATCTGTCGTTGGCGGCCATGGAAGCCGAGCTGCGCCCACAGGTGATGGAGACACTCGACACGATTGCCGAAACCTACAAGAAATTGCGCAAGTTGCAGGATCAGCAGGTTGAGGCCCGTCTGGCAGCCACCGGCACATTGTCTCCCGCTCAGGAGCGCCGTTACAAGGAATTGAAAGATACCCTGATTTCGGCCGTGAAATCACTGGCGTTGAATCAGAACCGGATCGATAATCTGGTTGAGCAGCTCTATGACATCAACAAGCGGCTGGTTCAGAACGAAGGCAAGTTGCTGCGTCTGGCCGAAAGCTATGGCGTCAAGCGCGATGACTTCCTGCAGCAGTATTTTGGTGCCGAACTTGATCCCAACTGGATGAAGTCGATTGCCAATTTGTCGGCCAAAGGCTGGAAGGATTTCTCCAAATCCGAATCAGCCAATATTCGCGATCTGCGCTCGGAGATTCAGAATCTCGCCACAGAGACGGGCATTGCCATCGGCGAATTCCGCCGCATTGTGCAGATGGTACAAAAGGGCGAGCGCGAAGCTCGCATCGCCAAGAAGGAAATGGTGGAAGCCAACCTGCGTCTGGTGATTTCCATTGCCAAGAAATACACAAACCGTGGCTTGCAGTTCCTCGATCTCATTCAGGAAGGCAATATCGGGTTGATGAAGGCGGTGGACAAGTTCGAATATCGCCGCGGTTACAAGTTCTCCACCTATGCAACCTGGTGGATCAGGCAGGCGATCACCCGTTCGATCGCTGATCAGGCCCGCACCATCCGTATTCCGGTACATATGATCGAGACGATCAACAAGATTGTCCGGACATCGCGCCAGATGCTGCATGAAATCGGTCGTGAGCCGACGCCGGAAGAACTGTCCGAGAAGCTGGCCATGCCGCTTGAGAAAGTGCGCAAGGTTCTGAAAATCGCCAAGGAGCCCATCAGTCTTGAAACCCCTGTGGGTGACGAGGAAGATTCGCACCTGGGCGATTTCATCGAGGACAAGAACGCCATCCTGCCAATCGATGCGGCCATTCAGGCGAACCTGCGCGAAACCACCACGCGGGTTTTGGCTTCGCTCACTCCCCGTGAAGAACGCGTGCTGCGCATGCGCTTCGGCATCGGCATGAACACTGACCATACGCTGGAAGAAGTCGGTCAGCAGTTCTCGGTGACCCGCGAACGTATCCGCCAGATCGAAGCCAAGGCGCTGCGCAAACTCAAGCACCCAAGCCGATCGCGGAAACTGCGCTCGTTCCTGGATAGCTAAAGGCTGCCTCTCGCCCGTAGTTGGTGAGAAAGAGCAGATTCAGAACCCGGGCCATGCGCCCGGGTTTTTTGTTGCGTTGTGTGCATGTTCCTCGCCTGCCGGACGCCTGAGTATCATTGGGCTCCGGACACGAACGCCGGCATGATGATGGATGGTTGGGTGTGCACGAAGGCTCCGCAATGCCGGTTGCCGACCCTTCACCCTCGCACATCGGCAAATTCCGGTTGCAGTTACGGCATCTTTCGCGTGTAGTGACGTGGGGAATGGGGAGTCTCGATAGTGGCGGATGTGCCCGAGTTTGAGAATGGTCACGGCTTTGAAGCGTGGCTGATCGATAGGCCTCTCGAATGGTCGAAAGCTATTGCTGTGCGAAATGCATTGCGTGTGCTTCCGGTAGTTGCCGCTAATTTAGACGGAAGTTCACCCACGAAACGACAACAGAGTCTTATTCAAAATACTTGGAGAGCGATGTTCATATCGTGGACTGCCTGCATATACCCATCTGGTGACTTGAAAGTTGTCGCCGCTGCCGCCGCCGACACTGCCGCCTTTATCGCCGCCGCTGAAACTTCTGGTGCTGACACTGAAGCCGCCCAAACCGCTAACGCTGCCTCCGCCGCTGCCCGCGCCGCTGCCACCGTTGGCTCTGCCGTTGCAGCCGCCGCCCGCTCAGCCACCTTATCCGCTCGCTTCGCCGCCATCGCTGCCAAAACCGCGGGTTCCGATGTTTGGAAAGCGGTCGCAGCTGATTGTCAGCACCTTCAAAACAGCAAAGATAGCTTGATAGTGCAACCATTGTGGCTGGTCGATGTCCGAGCAAACGATAGATATCAAGTTAATTTTCCGGACTGGGTTCGTGGACCGTTTGATAAATTCGCTGAGAGTGATTGGGTGCAATCGACTTCGTGGGGACTGATTGTAGATTGGTACCGTGCACTGCTGCCGAATGGCCGCAACCTCAAACCGCACAGTCTGTTTGGTGAAAAAGCGGACTTTGAAATTGCGATGCAACCGGATGAATTTTGGGAGCATGAGCCGGATGAAATTATGGATGCAATTGCTGAGATTGTTGAGCAACAGGGGGAGGAACGGGTTGCGGGTATCAAGCAAGATGGGCCGAACGACGTTGACCCAACCCGCTCAAACCATCGAAACAATCTGGATGCAGAAGCTATCGGAAAAGCGCTGTCCGATAATCGGCAACCGTTACTGTTTTCACTCGTTTTACTCCAACAACAGATAGCTGAGTACCGGGAGCAGGTTCGGGGAAATAATCATCTTGATCCTGCATTCAAAACTGAGTTGTTAGGCTTTTTAGATGGTTTGAATAAAAGCTTGGAGGATTTGGCTGATCTGCTTCCTCTAAAGAGCGACGACCCGGTTTCGGATGAGAATGCTTCGGCCGCGACCAGATGGCTTCTTCTTTATAAGGCACGCGTTATGGAAGGTTTGAAAGAATACTGCGCTCCAGAGAACGTGGCCGATACGACCTTGCCAGTGGGAGTTATCCTTGGTTGTGGAACAGTAGGTGCACTGGTCGCCGGGCCAGTCGGATTTGGTGCCGGAGCATTTTTTGGCCAACTTGTAATCCGCCATGCAAAGCCCGGCACGGTAGGCGACAAATTAAAAGAAGCTATTGAGGCCGACGCAGACGACGCCACTCAAGTATAGGCATGATAAGTTCACCTCCATCATACCCGCCCACGACCCGTCGGCGTCGTCAATGAATCTCTTGGCTCGCAGACGCTCGCCTGCCGGACGCCTGAGTATCATTGGGCTCCGGACACGAACGCCAGCATGACGATGGATGGTTGGGTGTGCACGAAGACTTGCGCGGCAAGGCAGGGGAGCGGAGAATCGTCAATACAAGAATCGCCCCCACATTCTTCTCGCCACAATTGTTTGCAATTCAGGGTACGAATTGAGAAATACTGGAAAAACCATCCCAATTACCCATCTGGCGATAATGTGATTTCGCAGCGCCGAAACAGGCCTATAGAAACGGCGAGATGCAGCAGATTCGCGACAAGTTGAGTTCAGGGTTCCGATGGGGCATTCCAGCCTCGGTTGTCGGTCATATCGCTGTTATTGCGCTATTGTATTTCGGCCTTCCGCTTCCCGAGCTCACGCCTTCCGAGGAACCACCAGCGATTGCGGTGGAAATGGTACCCCCGCCGGAAGAGGTAGCGCCCCAAGCTGAGCCTGAGCCCGAGGCGGAATCCGAACCCGAAAACGAACCTGAAACGCCTGCCGGGGAAACAGCACCTGAAGAAACCACGGAGGAGGCTGCGGAGGAGGGGGTTGAACAGATCGAGCCTGAGCAGCCCGTAGCGGAACCAGAGCCCGCTCCGGAGGAACAAGCTGCCGCAGAGCCGGTAGCAGAGGAGCCAGCGCCAGAAGAACCCGCGGCGGAAGAGCAACCAGCTCAAGCCGAGCCGGTTGATGAGGAACCCGCAGTTGCGGAGCCAGATCCCGTTCCGGTCGAAGCGGGAGACGAACCTGCGTCGTCTGAACCTGCTTCCGAACTCGAACCTGAGCCTGAACTTGAACCGGAAGCGGTACCCGAGCCAGCCGAAGCGACGGTTGAGGCGGAGCAGGCTGAAACCGAACAGGCAAATGATACTCAGCAATCCGGCGAGGGTGAGGCGCAAACATTGCGAACCTTGAACCCGGTTTTTGAGTTCGGCGAGGAAGATGGTGGCCCGGAACTAGCCGAAGACGGGAATTCGGCGCTTTCCGGCCAGGATGATACCGCATCGCTGCAGGCCGATAGTGAAGCGCCGGGTATCATTGTGGTGCCGTTGCCCCAACCGCGGCCCGAAGATGCCGAAGCAGCAGCACGTAAACTGAATTCCGAGCAAGATACGGGTGCTGAAACGGCGACAACTGCGATAGCCGATATTCCACGCAGTCAGCGCGGCGCCGATCTTTGTGCCACGGAACTGCGTGAGCAATTGCGCCATTCAAATCCGCCGGTCTGGCCCGATCTTATCCCTGCTTACCGGTTGGGCAACGGTACAGCCATCAATGTCGCGACAGGCGCATTTCATGCCAGTGGGCAATGGTATAACTTGTCATTCCGCTGTGAGGTCAATGATGCGGTCACGCGGGTGATTTCATTTGACCTCAAGGTCGGTGCGTCCATTCCGAAAAGCCAGTGGAAGGCGCGCGGCTTTCCTGATTTTTAGGCTGCCAGTTTTCGTATCTTGTTAGCGAGAGGGTTGCTGTTCCTGGTCTCCCGAGAGTTGCCAATCCATCATCATCTCAACAATGGCACAAAACCGCGACCGTTGTCGGTCAGTGCTTAACGCATCCGCTGCCTGTCATCAGAATTGGCAATTTGCGAGGTCATACCATCGGTGACCAGTTCGCAGAGATGCTCACTGACGACCTTGCATTTGACCTCTGGCAGCAGACGAGCAATCTCTTCGAAATGGGAAACCTGTTTGCCAGTACGTGCAGCATCATTGGCCTCCATTTGTCGGACAAGATGGTGACGGCGTCTGCCACAGTCAGGTTGACCGGCGCCCAGGTGTCGATCGGCGGGCCACTTTTTCCAAATCGCAGAAAACAAGGAACCAAAGGGCCATGCCGTGCATTGTCCCACGGGGCTTGCCGGGTCACAAAAACCGTGGTTTCTCAAGCCGGAGCGCCAAGCCTGCCAACCAGCCAGGAGTATTTCCATGAATAGTATCGAATCCACTGACCGTTTGATCCGGGCGTTTCTTGCTGCCTATGATGACCGCAATCTCGATGTCATCGTCGAGGGTTTTGACGCAGATGGAGTGCTTGATATCAGTGGCTCGCCACGGGTGATCGGTCGTCGGGAAGTCCGATTTGCCATGGCAGAACGCTTCAAGCTGTTTGAAGAAAGCGTTGGCGATATCGTCATCCTCAATGATGGTAATGGCATGCACGGTGCCGCCGAGTTCACCTTGCGGGGCAAGTACCGCTCCGATGCGGATGGATTGCCTCCAGCCAACGGGCAGTCCTATTCACTGAGCGCCGGACTGTTTTGTGAGGTGGAAGACAGCAGATTTACCCGAATTTCACTGCGTTACAATACACTGGAATTACACAGGCAAGTGCTTGAAATCTGATTTTTTCGGATTCTCTTGTTTTTTAACTTATTGTTTTTATTTAAGTAATTTCTATCTGGAGAAGTTTTTTCGTTTCTGAACACCAGATGAATGCTGCCTTCGGGTTTGGTTCAGCCAGGCAGCACTAGTCTTTGCTCAATCGATCGGGAACAAGCCCTGGTCGAGACCGGGGCAAAACAAACAGGGCAAGATGCCCAACCAGATGGAGAACTCAAATGAACCGCTTTTTCAAAACCGTACTCGTCGCCACTTCGCTCGCAACCGCAGGCGTCGCAACCTCAGCAACCACTGCTTCCGCCGGCAGCGGCAGTTTCTCAATCACCATCGGTAGTGGTGGTCATGGTGGTGGCCACTGGGGTGGACATCGTGGCGGACGTGATCGCGGCCACTGGGGTGGTCGACGCCATAACCGTGGCTACTGCGCTCCCCGCCAGGCATTGAACAAGGCTCATCGCATGGGCATCCGTCACGCTCGCATCATTCGTGCCAACAATCGGGTCGTCAAGGTCGCTGGTCGTAGCCGTGGTCACCGCGTGAATGCCGTATTCGCCAACACTTGGCGCTGCCCGGTGGTTCGTTTCCGCTAAGCAGACAGGTCTCGCCGGATTGGGCCTCTCTCCCCCAGGAAGGACGGAAACCTGATAAACCCCGGAGTTTTACTCCGGGGTTTTTTGCATCTGAGGCCAGCCTACTGGTCAAGTTCCCAACTGATGGACACACTCACGCGATACTGGTTTTCTCCAGCGGCAACGGGAACTGGAGCCGACGCATCTTTTGACATCATCGCCATTTCGGCGCGTGCCATTGAAACCGGTTGCGGGTTGGATGAATGCTCGGAAATCTGGGTAATACGTCCAAGTGCGACCCCTGCTGCTTCAGTCATTTCCTGTGCTTTTTTCATCGCATTTTTAACAGCATTCTTGCGGGCAGAAGAGATCGCCTCTGATGGATCATCATTGGTAAACTCGATCTGGCCTCCCTGATTGACGCCAAGAGTGACAGAGGTATCAAGAATCTCGCCGAGTTTGTTGAGATCACGAATACGCACACTCAAAGCGTTGGAGACCTGATAGGCGACAATGCGTGGTTCGCTGACTTCATTATTTTGCTGCGGCGGGTAGATCCAGCGTGGCTGGATGTTGAAATTCGAAGTCTGCAGATCCTTCTCCGCCACACCGGCATCCTTCATGGCATCGAGAACCTGGGTCATGGCTTGCGTATTGTCATCCAGCGCCTGCCGGGCGGTCTTGGCCTCACGCATAACCGTGAGCGTGACAACGGCCATGTCTGGCGCAATTTCCGCGGTACCTTCGGCGCTGACAGAAATGGTCGCGGGATCAGGCTTTTTGGTCTCATCGGACAAAGCTGGACCTGCGATCAGCAAACTGGCGCCCATTACGGCCAAAGTGGCAATCTGGCTGATTTGGCGAGTTGTGAAAGGTAAAATCATGGGTTCTCCTGACAATGCACTGAATAGTGGCTGGCGCTGAAAACAAGTGGGGGCGAAACTAACCAAGGCTATTGATCGCGCCCGATTGTGGACGCATTGGGGCAATGAAACGCGATTATCGAGCTATCAACCTTACCGTCAAACACGTGAAACTGTGAACAGACAAACAGCGGGGTGAACCTGCCTTGTGGCTCGCGCCGTTTTGGTCTACATCGCACTAGACCTCGGGAATGGTTGATATCATTCCCGAAATCCCCGGCGGATCGATGGCGATTTGTTGTCGATCACTGGACCGGGCCTGTAGCTCAATTGGTCAGAGCCGGCGGCTCATAACCGCTTGGTTGGGGGTTCGAGTCCCTCCGGGCCCACCATTCTTTGCAGACACCCAATTTCGTCGATACCGCGGCGTGCTCCAAAAACCTCGTCACGAGCTGCGCTGTCTTGCCAATAGCGGCTTCAATGTTGGGGCGCGCAGCTCTTCAAAGCGCGGTGAGGGGGCCAGGACCGCGTTTGCGTGC